>Ga0209415_10001450_pt1 | contig 45462 bp, 40 predicted proteins | sample PeaSoiSIISIP2007_FD_187696 | JGI IMG/M metagenome (GOLD analysis project Ga0209415, IMG submission 187696) | Peat soil microbial communities from Weissenstadt, Germany - SII-SIP-2007 (SPAdes) (version 2) | ecosystem: Environmental > Terrestrial > Soil > Wetlands > Peat | place: Germany... | reverse complement strand
GTCAGAAGGAATCCCCCTCCGACTCCGAAGAGGCCGGACAAAAGCCCCACCGCCAAGCCAAGCCCGACGGGAATTAAAATATTCATGCTTGTCAGTGCTACCGGTAAATAAAGATACATTGTGTTTGCTCCTTTTCTCTTGGTTTTAGAATAATTGCGATGTCTATTTACCGTTCAGCACTGAACGGTCTGTTTTCTTAAATACGCACTGATGCCGTCCTTCAACATGCCCCGTCGCAGGCCTGCCGGGTCATGGTTACGATCGGCCGGGATGCCGTCCGCACAAGCCGGTTCAGATCCCTGGTGGAGATGTTGTCACTGTCGGTCACGGCCGGGCTCAGGACGACCCTGTCGATTCCGGAAAATTTCTTCAGGAAGGTCCTGATTCCCGATATGGCATCAAGATCCGTTTCCTCAACACCCACCTGGATGCCCTCCTTCCGGCATTTCTCCACGAGGCTTGCCAGCCTCTTTTCATATCGGCCTTTGGCGTTAACCGAAGCTCCGGACACGAGCTCTCGCCCCGTCTCATGTTCGTCGGTTTCTGCAAAGCTTACGGCTGTCATGAGATTCCCGAGCTTGTCCATAAGATTGTTCTTCTTCCTGACCAGCAGAAGGGTAATGTCCTCAAACATCGCCTTGGCCAATTCTATAGCGTATGAAACTCCTTCCTCAAGATTCTCATCACGATAGGCGACAAACAGCAATTGCCTCTTTCCCATTAATTTGTCTCCTTTTAAAGTGCTTCTGTAACCTAATTCATTGCAATCGCGATGCCATAGTATAACATGCTGTTTTTTTGTCAATTTTATGAATATATCAGCTATAGGTGTATTTCAAATTTAAACAATGCTGAAACAATGTAGTTATTGACAATCGCACATAGCGATGTAAAAATGATGCAGAACGCTTTAATTTGCAGTATTAAATTAATCAAATCAAGACATCTTTGAATTTAAAAGCGTTGCATGATTCCCCATTCGTCGTGTTCAAATCTGAAACACAAATCTGCCTTGAAATTAAGCGATAAACTGGTAAGATACAAAATAATAGATTCGCGTTTAAAAAGTCCCCTTTTACATTGCTATAACGAATTATTTCTGGAACAGGGACATTATCGCTGAAGCTTCGGATGTCATCCTTGGGGGAATGAAATGGCGGCAATGAGTAATCCGGGGGAGGATAAAGCGTGGGAAATTCTAGCATCCCTGCAGCCTGATTTTGTCTGTAGGGCTGCGGGCGTTGTCTACGATTCAGGACGGGATGCGTACGTGATCAAATCATTCGGGATGGATTTCATCGTCTCGGTCAGGGACAGGACGATAGCGAGCGATGCTGAAGGTAGTGCCCCGCTACTTCAACGGTTGAGTTATTTTTTCAGGCTCTCGGTCCTTTGGTATTTGGTGAGCGTCAAGGACATCGCCTGCACCGGCCGGCTCGTAAAGTTGGATCAGATTCGGGGCGGTGACGCTTTTACCAGGGGTGCTCATGTCCTGCCCCTTGAAGCCATAGCTGGCAGGTACGGAAATGATAAGGGAAAATTCATCCAGAGGGGAAACATTCTCGGCGCCAGCCGGAAAGAGAATCTTGGGGATGTATCGATTCAACTCCTCCCCTTACCGCGAGTTCCGATCATTCTCTCGCTTTGGCTTGAGGATGAAGAGTTCCCTGCTCGCGTCGATCTGCTCCTTGATTCCACTTGCGATCTGCAGCTACCCACCGATATTACCTGGTCCATCGCCATGATGACAGTGCTTATGATGCTGTGACCATCCATCACGCCCTGGTTCCAATGAAACCGGCAGATGAAGTCCTAGCAAACATAGGGATATCTGTAGAATGCTGGGTAGAGCTTCTTCGCACATCCCGGGCACAAGCCGTGTCTTAAAGGAGTAAGCATAACGCGGTGTCTTTCTCTGCGTGCCGCGATCGAAGTTTACGGAGTACACGGATAATATCCATCTAGGCGCAACGAATTTGCTCTCTTAAACGAGGTTCCGAGCAATTCAACAAATTCTCACTTCAAGTAATTTTACTGATATTAGTCCAGTATTAAGGACAGGAGCAAGAGAGTTTTCCGGTGCAACTGCACTCATATTTTAGACAATGGACATCGCTTTCAAAACATAACCCAGTCTCTCTTGACAGGCGGGACTCAATTTGATACCATGCCGCATCTTTCAAACCATGCTATTGCTTTATAAATCTATAAAAATGAATTTCAAGCCAAACAGACAACGAGTACTGAGGTTGCTATTCTGCTCCTTTTTTTCCCTCTACGCCATGTCCCCCCTCATCTATTCCTTTCACGAACAGGGACTGCGCGTACGGCCGAACAACGGTCAAACATCAGGCTCAAGTATTGACTGTTTTCATATTCTTCTTGTGGACCTCATCATCGATGCATGCTTGCGACAGGAAGAAGACACGCAGGGCCATCCGGTCGAGACCATTGTCATGATTAAAAAAAGGGTCCTGCCGCCGGAAACAGTCAATGGGAAACTGCGTCTCACGTCGCGACCGTATTTTGAGCATGATTTGAATACATTTCTTCTTAGTCCGCCGACATTTTCTCGCGAGCCGATCATAAGCCGGCGGCTCATCCGATGTGGTTTCTTCCCGTTGCTGGCCGGCCATTCTCCTCCTCCGACATTTCTTCCTTTTTCCTGAAGTTCTTGAGCCCCTATGCGGAATGACGGTCCGGAAGCTTCGTGCTATTTTTCGTCCCCCCGCAGCGACCGCGCTCACTGCTTGATTCCACGGAAACCGATGTTTATAAACAACGATCATTTAAGGAGAATTCATAATGAAACAGAAAAGAGTATTTCAATACGTCTTTATTGCTGCGGCATTCGCATTGCTGATCTGGGGTTGTCCCAAGAAGGCTGAGGTAACTGCATCACCCGAGAACCGGCAGGAAATTTCCGGCAAGGAGACGACCGCGCCATCACCAGCTCCGCAACCTGATGCAACAATGAGAAAGATACAAGAGACGGGAGTAAATGAACGTACTCCTTCCTCACCCCTAGGTCTTAAACCGGTATTCTTCGATTTCAACAAATCCGTCATCCGCAATGATGAACAGCAGGTCATCAGGGACGATGCCGCCTGGCTCAAGGCTCACCCAGCGGCAAAAATCAGGATAGAAGGCAACTGCGATGAACGGGGAACAAAAGAATACAACCAGGCCCTCGGGCAGCGCCGTGCTGTCAGCGCCAAAAAGTTCCTGACCGATGCAGGGATCGCTGCCTCACGGATTTCTCTTATCAGCTTCGGCAAGGAGAAGCCGGTCTGCAGTATAAGCATCGAGGAGTGCTGGCAAAAAAACAGGAAGGATGATTTCGTTACAATAACTAATTAGCCGCTTTCTTACAGCGTGGGATTGCTGAGTCCTCAATCACGAATCACGGCAATTCCACGCTGTCCCTTATTACAAGGAGGACAACAGAAACCCAGAAAACGCTAGCAGAGCTCATAACAATGAGCTTACAACCTAACAGATTTAGCTTATGAGTGATCTTTTTTTATTGCCTGTTCATGTTTTCCGATGTTCGGCAGCGCTTTTTTCAACCTATTTCTCTATTCCGGGGGGCAATTCCCCTCCCCCTGCTAACTCGCGGATCCGGTGATCATGGAATTATCTTCTTGAAATAGTCCGGACAAATTTTCTTCGAGCACTCAGGGCATATTCCGTGGCTGAATTAGGCGCTGTTCAGAATTGCCTAATCGGGAGAGACAGTTTCATGGATCATATACATGTTGAATTGAATTATCCCGGACGCTTTTTATAGAGTTTGCGGTCTCGTAATACGATCTGCTGAAAGTACCTCATTGAATTGAGGTTCGCTGCATGCGAAAAAAGAGAGGAGTCCATTCCCGCAGCGGTGTTGAACGGGAGTCCATTTTATTGAGGGGATGCAAGTGAGGAGTTCAGCACTTCGATTCAACGGGGGGGGTCTTATTCTTCCTTTAGGATGCGCCAGAGGCTCGTCCGGGAGATGCCGAGGACCTCGGCAGCTTTCGATTTATTGCCGCCGAGTATATCGATCACCTGTTCTGCATAATCCTTGCTCAGCTCCTCCAGCGTTTTTATCTTGTCCGGCTGGATGGCCTCGATCTGGAACATTTTTATGGTTTGCGGCAAGCTTTCCGGGGTAAGCAGGCTTGTCTTCTCCAGAATGATCGCCCGCTCGACGATATTCTCCAGTTCACGCACGTTGCCAGGATAGCTGTAGTGCATGAGTATCTCCATGGCTTCCTTGGTGAATCCCGTGATTTTCTTGCGCGAGCTCGGGAGGTGTTTTTCCAGGAAATAGGTACAGAGTGGAAGAATGTCTTCGCGACGGTCGCGGAGCGGTGGGATGAAAATTTCCATGATATTTATCCGGTAGTAGAGGTCTTCGCGGAACCGGCCCTCGCTGATGACTGTCCGCACATTCTGGTTCGTCGCGGCAATGAAACGCACGTCGACCTTGATGGGTTTGATCCCTCCCACCCTGTAAAAATCTCCCTCTTCTATCACTTTCAGGAGCTTGGCTTGGAGATTAGGCGCCATCTCGGCAATTTCATCGAGAAATAGCGTGCCGGTATCGGTGATTTCCACGAGGCCCTGTTTGGTTCTGACTGCACCCGTGAACGCCCCTTTTTCATGCCCGAACAGCTCGCTTGCGAGCAATTCCTCGGTGAGTGTGGCGCAGTTGATTGAAAGGAACGGCATATCCTGTCGCCTGCTGGTATAATGGATGATTTTTGCCAAAAGGCTTTTACCTACTCCTGTTTCACCGGTCAGCAGCACATTGCAGTCTGAATCCTGCATTCCTTCGATGATGCCGAGAATATCATTCATGCTCGCGCTTTTTGCGATGATCGACACCTTCTTGTCCATGCTGACGTAGGCCTTGAGCGCGATATTTTCCTTCTTGAGGGACCGTTGTTCCCGTATCTTCCTGACCTTGAGAAGCAGTTCATCGAGGTTGAAGGGCTTCGTGACGTAGTCGTAAGCGCCCTTTTTCATGGCTTCCACGACGGAGCTGATGCTGCCGAAGCCGGTAATGATGATCACCTCTGAGTCGATCTGTTTCTCCCTGATCTTTTCGAGCAGGTCTATGCCCGTGAGCCCCGGCATCTTGATGTCGGCGATCAGCAGGTCGAAATGATCGTTTTCGATTCTCTCGAGCGCATCGTGGCCGTTATTCGTGCCGGTCGCTGAATATCCGGCCTTCGCGAGGGCATTGATCAGATGCTTCAGGGTTATCTCTTCATCTTCCGCAACAAGGATCTTGAATGCCATAAATGATTCTCATTTCGCCCGTGTCGGGACGCCAAAACTATGCACGTCCGTCCGGAGACATCATAATACTCCCCTCGGGTGGTGTCAATTTCATTTGTCCTGACCCGGACAAACGGAAGGCGGAAAAGACTATCTAACACAGAGGCCATAAGAGAACGCAGAAAATAGTAATTGCACTTTTCAATAGATTATTTTGTCAATTCGCTGTGCGCCTTAGGAACTCAATGGTAGATATTATACCCCCTTCACGGTAAATCTGAATATTCAGCAACTAAGAATGATGCACCGGCAGTGTAAGGGTAAATATCGTTCCCTTTCCTTCTACGCTTGTAACCGTTATATCACCATCATGCTTTTTGACGATATTGTAGACGATCGCCAATCCGAGGCCTGTGCCCTTGTCTTTCGTGGTAAAAAAGGGTTCGAAGATTTTATCAAGCGATTCGGACGGAATACCATTGCCGGTATCGGATATTCCAATGTTGATGTTGTCCACTTCCCGTTTAATCGATACGGTGATCTCGCCATGCTGCTGCATGGCGTCCGTTGCATTGATAAAGAGATTGGTGAACACCTGCTCAAGCTGTCCGGCATCGGCCGACACAAGTAGCAGGGGCGGTTTGGAAGTGAAGGAGAACTTTATTCCGCTCATGTCCCGTGAGCTTCCCGCTTGCCGATACGCGTCTTCGATCAGCGCAATCAAGTCCGTTTCGTGGAACCGGAGTTCCCTGCCACGGGCAAATTCCAAGAGGTCGCTGACTATCCGCTTCACCCGTTCTGTCTGGCTTACGATGTCGCTCACGGCCTCTTTCACTTCACGAGAGCAGACCTCCCCCGCTTCCTGCGCAAGGACCTGGGCGGAGAGATAGATGTTGTTCAGGGGGTTGTTCAGTTCATGGGCCACGCCCGACGCGAGTGTGCCGATGGCGGCCAGTTTTTTCGCCTGCATCAGTTCCCTGTTTTTTCGCTCCAGTTCCCGCTCATGCAGGGCAAGCTGGTCTTCCATTTCGTTGAATTTGTCGATCAGCACTCCCACTTCATCATCGGGATTGCCTTTCGAGCCTGATCCGATGAGATGGGGATAAGATCCCTTTCCGGTCTTTTCTACCACGTTGATCAAAAGCATGAGCCTCCGCACGACACTGGTGCTGATAAAAAACAGCATGACAATGCCGACTGCGAAAAAAAGGGGGAAAAATATGAGAATCGCAATCTGCGAAACGCGGATAACGGTCTCCGCTTTTTCACGGGAGATCTTGTCGAGGTCATTCTTGATGACCAGTATATCCTCGCCTGTTTTTCTTAGGGCCGTGATGTCGGCATCCAACGCCTGAAGCCCCGTAACCAGGGGATGCCTCTCTGGGAGCCGGAAAACACTTGTCAGGAACACCTCAGACTGTGCAGGGCGCTCTAAGAAGGTATCTTCAATGAGAGCGATGAATGTATCATCTTTGCGGTTGGACTTCCTGAGCTTTTCAAAAGCCGTTGTAAGACTTTTTGACGCAGTATTGATTTTTGTGAAATACTGTTCATACTCAGTGATTCGATTTCGCAGAGAGAGTTGGTCTGCCTCGTCGATATGAGGATTTTGGGCGAGAATATTCTTGAGTTGAGCGAGGTAATCATAAATAACTGCAGCCTCAACATTGCCCCGTTTCGGGCCGTAAAGAAAATAATTCTTTTCATGGCGCCTGAGCTGGACCGATTTGCGGCTCACCGTGTCCGTAATTTCAAGATACCGGATTTCTTTCCTGAGTTCGATGAAACTGACATACTCGAAAACAGCGAGGATCGCGATTATGAAGGCGCTGATGAAAAAGCTGAGCGCGATTTTTTTCTTAAGTGACATTTATTATAGGTTTCCCGCAGTGTCATGGTCGGACACAAATAGATCTCCCTTGCGGTTCGCCAATCTGGTCACAGATGATGGCAGCCCGACTATGCTACCCAACTGGCCATGCAGTACTACTTTCCCCCGGGATTGAACGCTCGCGCCTGATGCATGAAGGCTTCAAGCCGGGTAAGAGTCTGGGAGTCCCCCTGGCCTTCATAGGCTATATTGAGGAGCGGGATATTGTGATGGTCTTCCCGTACCCGCTTAAGCACGGCCGTTGCGATGGTGCCGGGCATGCAGGTAAAGGGCATCACGTTCACAATGCCCGAGACGCCGCGGTTGATGTAGTCAATAGCCTTGCCAACAGAAAGGACCGCCTCGCCTTCGAAGGAATGGTGAATATAAGGCAGGGCAGTGCGCAGAGTCTGGTCGATACTCGGCTCATGAAGACTCCGCAGCGATCCATTGAAGCTGTTCAGGAACCTCTGCTCATCTTTATGCTGAACCCATGCGGTCAGGTGCGCCTTCAGCAGCTCTTTCCACGAGCGGTTCATCAGGGCAGACGCCTTGGCTGTCGTGTTGACGTAGAGCAGCCATTCCGATATGGGCGCGACCCATGCTTCGCCTCCGAGCTTCTCGATCTGACCCACCACATCCTCGTTACTGAAACGGTTTGAACGTATATAGATCTCCCCCACGACACCGATCACCGGTTTCGTCCTCTCCGTTATATCGATCGCCATGAAATCCTCATAGGCACTACTCAGCGCCGGGGCGAGGTCTTTTCGCTTTTCTATTATGGAAACCACCGCAGCCAGGGCGTTCTGGTATACACGGTCCGTCTCTCCTTCCCGTTTCTCATAAGGTCGCGTTTCCCACAGCGCTTTCTGGAGCATGTCAACGGCGAACAGGCCGCGCCAGCTCATGAGCACGAAATTCTTGTCCAGTGCATGGACATCTTTGTGAAGCGACTCGTCCTGCATGGGGGACATGATTTCGACGCGTTCGAGCCCGAGTTTGTCCAGTACCTGGCGGTGGTAGCGGTTATACTGACCGAACCTGCAGGGCCCCTTGCCTGAAGGCATGAAAAACGCGCTCTTTTCAGGATCGAATCCCGAACGCCTGGTCGCTTTGATCATGTCGCCGACAGTAAGTGCCAGGGGATAACACTCGCGCCCCGAACTGTGCTCCCTGCCGATTCTGATGGTTTCCTTATCAGACTCGGGCAGCACCTCAGCCTCCACGCCGCAGGCCCTGAACGCGGCGGCAAGAGCATAAGCATGATCAGTCATCGGCGGCAGATAGACCTTCTTCGCATGGAGCGATCCATTTGCGTTGTTCCTGATGGGGATAGTGAAAGTCGAACGCGGCTGTTCTGCCCTGACGTTCTTCAGACTGTCCAGGAATGCCTCGATTCTCGTAATGGCGCCAGCATCGGCGCTGTGCTCATCGATTTCAAGCTGGAGGAAGGGCTTCCCACCCATTTCTTTGCGGAAAAAATGGGTTATAAAGGAATCAGGCCCGCACCCAAAATTAGTCAGGTAAAGGGGAAATAGGCCAGGGCTGCTGGATATGAAGCGTCCCGCCGCCATGATTCTCTGTCCCGATTTCCAGTACATATCCTCCTGCCCCGAAAGATCCACCTCATGGAGCGGGATAAAATCCATGGGTATCGCCTGCACACCAAGGTCGCGAATCCTGGACGGCAGGTTCATGTTCAAGCCGGTATCGCAGGTGTTGTAATTTCGGCCGACGAGTACCAGCGCCTGTTCTCCCGGTTTGAGCGCAGCCAGGACATCTCGTCCACGCCGCTCAAGAGCACGGTGGAAATCATCCAAAGCTTCAGCGGCGCGCCGCTGCGCCCGCGCTACGTCCGCCGCGCCCTTTCCGAGACTCCTGCCGAGCGCCTTCATGCTCTTATCGAAGTGGCGCTTTTCGTGCAGAAAGAGAACGGGCTCAATGGTCCTAGTCGTACCGAAGCGGATCGAAGCCTTCGCGACATAGGGGAAAGCCTGGGCATAGGGACAGGCCTGGGTATTCCTTGCCTTGTCGTGAGAAACGGGAAGGCGGATGAAGCTCGGCAAAAAAATGATGTCGACCTTCTTCTCGAGGAGATCGAGGACATGGCCGAGCCCCACTTTAGCTGGAAAGCAGGTCTCTGCAACGGTTGCTTCAAGTGCCCTGTTTATCAGCGGGCGGTTCGTGTTTTCCGACAATACGACGCGATAGCCCAGTTCAGTGAAAAAGATCCTCCAGAAAGGCAGAAAATCATTGACATAAAGCATGCGCGGTATTCCGATCGTCATCGCATCTTCGCCGATGGTGCGCGTCGGGGGCAAAGAAAAAAGCAGCTGTTCGCGTTCGGAAAAGAGGTCGGGCAGAGCTCTCGTGGTTGAATGCTTTTTCTTTACATCATATTTTTCGCATCGGCTCCCGTAGAAGAGCGGCTTCTCGCCGTCGAAGCTCACCTGCCGGATATCGCAGCGGTTCGCACATGCCGCGCATTCGAAGGTCGTGACGGTATAGGCGCGTTTGCTCAAATCGAAGCCCTTGAACGCACTGGTGCCGGTGCTGTTCCTCATGGCGAGGATCGCCGCACCGATGGCACCGGTCACCTCATGATGGGGCGGCACGGTTATAGGCTTGCCGGTTATGGTTTCAAATGCCGACACCACGGCTTTGTTCGCGGCAACACCGCCTTGGAAAAAAATACGGTCGCCGATCGGCTTGCTCGCTTTGACTTTGTTCAGATAATTGTAAGCAATAGAATAAGCGAGCCCGGCGGTGAGTTCTTCCACACTGGCGCCTTTGTTCATAGAATGGACCAAGTCCGACTCCATGAAGACCGTGCAGCGCTCGCCGAACCGGCAAGGAGAATCAGCGCAAAACGCCTCCGTCTCGAATTCCTGTTTGATCCTGATGCCGAGACGCTCCGCCTGCTCTTCGAGGAACGAACCCGTTCCCGCGGCACAGGCTTTGTTCATTTCGAAATCCACGACCGCTCCGTCCCGGAGACTGATGTATTTCGAGTCTTGTCCACCGATCTCGAAAATGGTGTCCACTAGTGGGTCGATGGCCGCAGCGGCCGTGGCTTGGGCGGTAATTTCGTTCCTCACTACGTCCGCGCCGATCATGTCGCCAGTCAGATACCTGCCCGACCCTGTGGTGCCGGCACCCAAGATATTCACCCGCCCGCCGATCTCCGCTCCAACCTCTGCAAGGCCCTGTTTAACCGCTTCGATTGGTCTCCCGGCCGTGGGAAGATAGCGTTTCGACAGAACCCGCCTGTCTTTGTCGATAACAACAACATTCGTCGATACGGAACCGACATCCACACCTAGATAGGCATCGATGAGCCCGTCATCGTCGGCTGTTCCATCCTGATCTGGATTCGGCATGATACCCATCGGCTGCGACAACCGCTCCATGCCGCTCTCCACCCGTTCCACGCCTCTAGCAAGCAGCGCCGCAAGTGCCAGGACGCCGCGGTAAACGGACGTCTGTCCGCGCTGCTCGCGGACCATCAGCGCGGCCCCAATGGCTCCTGACGTGGCGAAGTGATCGGGGACAGTCATCTCCCGCTCCGAAAGCTTTAACACATCGCGGAAAGCCTTGCGCATGCCAAGGTTCGCCGCGACGCCTCCCTGAAACAAAACAGGTGCGGAAAACTTCTTCCCTTTGCCGACTGTCGCTTTGAAATTCCGGGCCATAGCATAGCACAGGCCTGCAACAATATCATAATTCGGAGTCGCGATCTGCTGAAGGTGGATCATGTCGCTCTTCGCGAATACGCTACACCGACCTGCTACGCGGGGCGGTGTTTTCGATTTGAGGGCTATGTCACTAAACTGTTCTATCGTGAGATGGAGACGGGTGGCCTGCTGATCGAGGAAGGAGCCCGTGCCTGCGGCGCAGGCCGCATTCATGGAGAAGTCTTCAATCTTGACGCCGCCTGATGAGCGATCCGGAGCAAGCATGATGAGCTTGGCGTCCTCACCGCCCATTTCGATAATGGTTCGCACATCGGGGTGGTAATGACCTGCAAATGCGGACTGGGCGAGGATTTCGTTGATGAACAGAGCGCCGAGTGTTTCCGAAACCTGCTTCCCGCCGCTGCCGGTGATACCGGCGGCCTGGATGCTGCCGTACGGAAATTCTGTGGTAAGCGCTTGAAGGCGGATGAGAAGCACTTCAAGAGGGTCTCCCTTGATCCGGTCGCAGGACTCGGATAGCAGGCAACGACCCACGTCAAGAACTGCGGTTTTAATCGTTACTGAACCGACATCAATTCCGAGAAAAAGTTCCATGTGCATAGTCCTTCACTTGGATAGGATTGTTTGTTTTCACGAGTTGATATGAGCTATGCTGCATAAAGACCAATTTCTCAACGCCACGAATGACACGATATTATAGTAATATTGAACAGCATAGTCAACACTTCATGGACATTCATCACATAATTGAGCAATTTATGATAACTCAAAATATAAAAAATATGTTTCGAGTTTGTACAAAAATGCTATAATACGTGCATTGCAAAGATTAAACCCGCATCTAAAGGATTACAAGGATGACCATGAATGTACTGTCCGGCGATATCAAGAACATGGCTATCCCCTGCTTTTTCCAAGACCTCAGAACTCAAAAAAAGACCGGTACTGCGGTCCTTTCCCGTGAAAAAGAAATCAAAAAAGTTTTTTTCAGGAACGGAGAAATTATCTTCGCATCCTCAAATCTCGACATGGACCAGTTGGGTACATCGTTGCTTCGGAGCGGCTGCCTGACTGAAGGACAGCGTGCCGAAGCTGAAGATGCCGCCAAACAGACCGGGAAACAACTCGGTGCGGTACTCGTTGAACGCGGCCTTATCGCGCCAAAAGACCTCGTCGAAGGGGCCAAACGCCAGATAAAGCAAATTGTATTAACCCTATTTTCGTGGCGCGAGGGCAACTATACGTTTGACAGCGCTCCCCTACCTCTCGCGGAAATTGTTCCACTCCAGATAGACACAGGCAGCCTGCTATTGGAGGGAATCCGCGACCTTGACTGGAAATTCGTGCGCAAGTCCCTTCCACCCCTTAAAATGGTACTTCACGTAGCGAAAAATTCCACGACTCTCCTCCAGGGGATTGTGCTCGATCAAGACCAGCAAACGATCCTCTCCCTCATTGACGGCAGCAGAAGTATCGAAGAAATCTGCGCCCTATCGGAAATCGGCGATTTCAGCACGCTCAAAGCGATCTATGCACTGAGCGCCCTGCGTCTTACCGAATCGCTCGGTCTTAAATCGGATATAGCAGCACGAGAAAGCAAACAATCCACCCCTGCTGAAAAGGAAAAGCGGGAACCCGAGATCAAAGTCACTAGAGAGATGATTCTGCAAACCCTAGCGAAAATGGCTGACTTGGACTACTATCAAATACTCGACATAAGCCACGACGCGACGCAAAAGGAGGCCAAAAAGGCTTACTTCCGCCTCGCCAAGAGGTACCATCCCGACCGGCACGCAGACAGCGAGCTGTCCGATATGAAAGAACAGCTCGAAGCAATTTTCATGTACATCACCGAAGCCTATGACGTCCTGACGACGGAAGATAAGCATCAAGAATATGACCTCGCGCTAGCCAGGGGCCTCAAGAAGCGCCAGCCGGCTGCCCAGCAAGAGGACAGCAAGAAAGGTTCAGCAGCTTCACAGTTCAATGAAGGTCTGAAGCACTACCGGGAAAAGAACTTCTGGAGTGCGGAGGAAGCATTCCGATGGGCCGTACGCCTTAACCCGACCAATGCCGAGTACCTGTTCCATCATGGTCTTGCGCTAGCGCATATGCCCCGCCGACTCCATGATGCCGAGGGACTCTTCCAGAAAGCTATTAAAATGGCACCTTCAAAAATTGAATACTCTCTCGAGCTGGGAAATCTCTATTCTCGGAATGGGCTGAAAAAGAAGGCTCTAAGTGTATTTCAGGAAGCTCTGCAACGTCATCCAAATTCCGATAAACTTAAGCAGGCCATGAAAGATGTGGGTGGATAGTTCTTTTAACAACCCCGACACTGCTCTCAACCCTCGTCATCCATTTCAGCATTTCATGCATTTTCCCGTGCTTCTGCTTTGTTTTGCTATACCCTCTAGATTCTCAGCGGTTCAAGATTTTCGTGAATGAAGTAAATTTGCTACAATAGTATGTAATGGGAGAATGAAAATGACTGTGAATATTATTATCATCGGCGGTGGTTTCGGCGGAATAGAGGCGGCTTTTACGCTTCGGGGCCGTCTCGGCGACACAGCGCGGATAACATTGATTGACCGAAGCCCGTTCCACTCTTTCATCCCTTCTCTTCATGAAGTCAGTTCCGGCAAGGTTCCGGTTCGGGACATCCGTATTCCCTTTGAAACTGTACTGTCGCCTGCGGGAATCATTTTTAAACAGGATTCTGTTCTGGAAATCGACCCGGTCCGGCGTCAAGTCATTGTCGGAGACGGAGTCCTTAGCTACGATTACCTGGTTCTTGCAGCGGGGGCGAGGAACAATTTTCTAAATGTATCCGGTGCGGAGGAGTATTCATACTGTTTCCGTTCCCCTGGAGACGCTGAGCGCATCCATGCAGAGCTCAATCACATCCTGTCCGAACATCGAAGAGTAATTCGCCTGGTACTGGCGGGCGGTGGCACGGAAGGTGTTGAGATGGCTGGGGAGATCCTCGATCTCATTCATGACAATGGATATACGGACGATCTTGCCGTGGGCAGGATCAACGTAATCGTTGTCGAACGTGAGGCAAGAATCCTGCCCGGATTCTTGCGGGAAACCAGCGAATTTGCCGGTGACTACCTGCGGAAGCGGGGGGTGAAGCTCATTACCGGACAATCCATCAATACCGTCCAGAAGACATCGCTTATGCTCGGTTCTGACGTTGAGCTTCCCTTTACCATGCTCATCTGGACCGGCGGTATAAAACCGTCAGGCCTCATCGAAAACTTGCCTCTTCCCAGGGAAATAACCGGCTGGCTCATCGTGACGGACCGGCTCAATTCGCCTGCTGACGAGCGGATCTTCGGCATCGGCGACGCAGTAAGCATACATAATGATGAGGGTCCGCTTACGCTCCAGCGTCTCGCCTACCATGCCCAAGACCAGGCAGTCGTTGCAGGATTGAACATAACCAACCATGCCAGCGGCAGGAAATTGATCGCTTACGAACCCCGAACAAGACCACAGATGATTTCGATCGGCAGGGAAATGGGCATTTATTCACGGGAGAATGGCTTCCGAACCGGAGCCTGGGTGGTGGTCCTGAAAAAAGCCGTGGAGCGCAACTACCTCATGTCGTGCCTGAGCAGAGCCCTGCTCTTAAAAATGCCCTTCAGAATCCCCGGCGTTAATCTTTTAAAACGCCTAAAGCTTAGATTGCCTCTCTGAATGGCGTCACTCTACCGGAACCGCAATATCTCCTCCTCTTCACGATGCGACGACATCCGCGTTCAAAACAGGCATTAGCTGAATCTGACAAACCTCTCGTGATCAATAAAAAATGCGCCCCGGAAAGCGTTATCGGTACGCATTGAAGCAATGATCCAGCAGCCCCTGCCGTGTCATGCAGCCGCTTTCATAAGCCGGGACCAGAGACCAATTCCAACTCCTGTTAATTCCATGGACACTGGACTGTTCTTCTTGGTCAGCTCCGCTTTTTCCATGAAAGTCTTCTCGTCGCAGCCCGGCACCCTGCCTTCAGTATCGAGTTCGATATGCGTGATTTTGTATCCTTCGCCGACTTTGTCGACGCTCACCTTCGCAATAGTGTGAATGTGGTCCACGTTATATCCGGATTGTTCAAGCACCATCGTGAGTGCCATATTGAAACATCCTGCATGCGCCGAGTCAATCAGCTCTTCGGGATTTGTTCCCGCTCCCTGCTCAAACCGTGACCCGAAGGAATAATTACCGCTGACGCTGCCACTTCCGACCTTAGCCTTTTCCTTTTTTGATATTCCCTTTCCAAAGAGCTTCAGAAGTACGAACTACCATAATGCGCCTCCTTCCTGCGGATGATGGTGCCAAAATGTCCCTTCATCCTATAAAAAATATTACCACACATACGCTCAAATATAAATCGAACGAAAGGTAGGCAGTTTTCTTTTTGTGCCCATCTATGCTATATTTATAGGTGTTGGACGGAAAGCTTTCTTTCTTGGAGTAGTAAATTGTCCCACAATCCTATAATAATCCGCTGCCGATCATGCAGAACTCTGAACCGAGTTCCCGAAGAAAAGCTCGTAAGCCACCCGGTCTGCGGTCATTGCAGGACGCCTCTCGAATTCCCCCATGCTCCCTTGAATGTGACAACCTTGAGCTATGATACCCAGATTAATGATTGGCCTGAGATCGTACTGGCCGAGTTCTGGGCAAAATGGTGCGGCTACTGCCGCGCTATTGAACCATTCATCAACGAGCTTGCGGCAAGACGGGCCGGCCGGCTCAAAATCGTCCGGGTTGATGTGGACGCTGAACCTGCCCTTGCCCGGCGGTTCACGATAAAAGCCACGCCGACATTTATCCTCTACCGCAACGGCCGGCAACTTGACCGCTTTGATGGTGCGCCGACTAGGAACAGCGAACTGGAATCTTGGATCGACCGGACCATGATGCAAACAGTGAATTAAAGCGAAGAAATGGGAATGTAACATGAAAGGGATATCAGCAATACTTTGTGAATCAGCTTCTATCCAGATTTGTTCCGTTATGCTAGTCAACCAAAGCCTATCAGAGAGATGGCTTTTTCATCTTTGCATAGAGCCAAATTGTTGCGGCACGCAGTCGTAGCAAATAAGCCGGATTACTTCGGAGGGTGATGAAGTCTCGCCACTTCAATCATCCTAACCTCTGCTTCGTGGTCCTTCCCCTGCCGCAGCAGCCCGATCGCATCGGAATCAAGAATGGCCTGAAATATACGGCATCGCTCCTGCTCACTCGTCACCTCGTTCAGGACCCGCTTGCGGACTACCGTTAGCTTATCAAGAAACAGCCCGTACTCAGGGCCGTAAATCTTTTCAAGTTCCTGCCTTATTTTTTTCGACAACCCGGGGCTGGCACCGCTCGTGGAAACGGCTATTAAGAGATCACCGCGCTCCACTACCGACGGAACGATAAAAGTGCTCTCTTCAGATGGCACGGCCACATTCACAAGCACGTTACGCTCCTTGCAGGCCCGGGCCACGCTGATGTTTACTTCAGGGACGCCCGTTGCTGCTATGACCAGGAGCTCACCGGAAATGTCTTCTTGTTCGAATATTTTTTGACGATGAGCGATCTTGCCCGATGTGGAAAGTTCTGTCAACTTGTGAGAAAGAAGAGGGCTAATGATAGTTACGTCGGCCCCCGCTTCCAGCAGGGAGAGTGCCTTCCGTTCGGCCACCGACCCGCCGCCGATGATCAGGCATGATCGTCCGCGAAGATCCAGATAGACAGGATAGAATTTCATAATGTCTTAAGCTTTTGAATGTGAGCGAGTGCTGTCTTCTTCATGGCGGGGTACTTTTCCGCAAGCGTCTCGAATATAGCGCGCGCCCTATCCTTTTCACCCAGTTCCTGGTAGGACAGGCCGGCATAATAGAGCGCGTCTTTCTCTGCTGAGGACCCGGCGTGTTCACTGAGAAGTTTCTCACACCTGCCAACGGCGGCTTTGTAGGATTCCTTCTTATAATAAAAGCGCGCTACATATAATTCATAATCCGCGATCCAGTCTGAGCAGATTGCAATATATTTTTCTGCCTGTTCCCTGTAGCCGCTGTTTGGATACTTCTCAAGAAGTTTTTTCATTTCCCTGATCGCGGCATAGGCCGGCGCCGGATCACGGTCAAAGGAAGTAAGATCGTCATAGCTGCACATGGCGACCTGATACTGGGCGTATGCAGCATCTTTATGCACGGGGTGGTAGTTCAGAAAAGCCTGGTATTCAACAAGCGCCTCACTGTATCGCTCTTCGCCATAATAGGTATCGGCGACGCGGAGCATCAGGGCGGCATCATAGCTTTTGTCCGGTGATTTTTCCTCGATCTCCTGATATTTCTTACGAGCTTTTTCGTAATTTTTATCCCGCATGTATGCTTCACCGTCTTTTAACCACACGACAGGATCAAAAGGAGGCTCTTTCGCTGAACATCCGACTAAGATGACCAGGATCAGTAGAGAAAGTATTTTTTTCATAAGGAAGGATGCGTTTGTACGGATTGCGGATAATGGATAATCACTGCAGCCAGGCTTGCCTGAATCAAAAGCCAAAAATCCATTGTTTGTGGGATTGTATAGCACTTTTACCTTTTAGATGGTGCCGAAGGGGGGACTCGAACCCCCACGGGATTGCTCCCACTGCGCCCTGAACGCAGCGCGTCTACCAGTTCCACCACTTCGGCGCGGTGTGTTAATATAATGAGAACATCCGTGATTGTCAAGGGAAGTTTTGCAGATTGTCATGATACATACAGCCCATGCAACGGTCAGGATAAGGCCTTTTCGCTCCATTATCAGATCAGCAGGTCGAGGAGCGTAAAGAAAAAAATCGTCATGCTGATATAGCCGTTCATGTTGAAAAACGCGAAATTCAGTTTCGAAAGATCATTTTCCCTGACTAGGGTATGCTCATAAACTATCAGGATCAGGGATATGCTGACCCCGGTGAAATAGAACCAACCGAGAGAAAGCAGTGAGCCGAGCCAAAACAGCGAAGCCATCGTGATTGTATGCGCTGCACGGGATATCCACAGCGAACACCGGATGCCGAAGCGCTGCGGTATCGAATTCAGACCGGCTGTGCGGTCGAATTCCATGTCCTGGAGCGCATAGAGCGTATCGAAGCCCATGAGCCAGAAAAGTACAGCAAGACCGAGAACGAGCGCAGGGGCATCTAACCTGCCCACCACCGCTATCCATGCGCCTAGGGGTGCGCCGGAGATGGCCAATCCGAGAAACAGGTGGGAAAGATAGGTAAGCCGCTTCGTATAGGAGTAAAAGAACACGATGGCAAGTGCCACCGGAGAAAGATAAAAGGCCAGAGGATTCAGCATGTACGCCGCCAATAACAGGAGCGCCGAGGATGTCGCTGTAAATAGGACCACCTGTCTCGGTGAAACAAGCCCCAGCGGTAGCGCCCTAGTACTGGTCCTCGGATTGACGGCATCGAACTTCCGGTCAGCCCAGCGATTAAAACCCATAGCCGCTGAACGAGCGCCAAACATAGCCACCGTTATCCAGAGGATTGTTCTCAATGTCGGGATTCCCCGTGCAGCGAGCAGTGCTCCCGTGAATGCGAATGGGAGCGCAAAGATTGTGTGTTCGAACTTGATCATTTCGAGAATGATCTTGATTTTTTTCAGCATACGCTCTCTTCCGTGACTACGCTACCGCCTCAACGCCGGTCTCAGCATTTTCACAATCTCCTGATACAGGGTCTTTACGATCTCGTCATAATCCCTGGAATCGGGATAGATCGCCTTTCCGAAGGTGATGGTTACCTTCGCAGGTTTTGGCATATTTTTCCCCGGCGGGAGCATTTCGTAGGTCCCCTGAATGGCAACAGGGATGAGTGGAATGTCCAACTCCTTTGCGATAATGCCTACCCCTTTTTTGAATTCCTTGATCTCACCATTGCGCGAGCGGCTGCCTTCTGGAAATATGCAGAGTATCTTGCCCTGGCGAAGCACATGGGCCGATAATTGCATCGCGCTGTAAAGTCGCGCGTCCATATCTACCGGGATCACATTCACGAGCCCCGCAATCTTCGAGGAAACTGATCCACCGAAGAAGTCCGTGGTCCCAAGAGAGAACGTATGAGATGCGATTGGCCATGGCAAAGTTGCCATTACCGCCGGCGCATCGGCGAGGCTCAGATGGTTCGACGCGATGATAAACGGACCTTTTTCAGGGAGGTTTTCAAGCCCGCGCACCGACAGCCGGCCGTAGACTGCAAAAACAATCCTGAGAATGAACTGCAACACATGCCGGCAAGTATCGATTATCACACCTTGTTCGAGCTTGAGCAGTGACAGGATTTCGTTCGATGGTTTCTGAGATAGTATCTCGGTCCAGGTCATTTTTACATTGCCACCCGATTCGACCGCACCGGCGGCCAGCAACTGCTGGATCTTCAGGACAACGTCCTTCACGGTAAAAACCTCGGAACCGAACGTATCGGGAAGGCTGATGCCGAACGATTTTTCTATGCTGACTACCAGCTCAACACGGGCAAGCGAATCAAGCCCGAGATCGAGTTCCAGGTTATCGTCTGGCACGATTTGTTTTTTCGCGGAAAACGGTTCAAGAAAGGAGATCAGCTTTTTCATCACTGGATCTACCTGGAGCCGGGTATCGTGTTCTTGAACCTTTTTTTCAGTCTGCTCGCCGGACTGATTGTAGAGTTCTTTCACCTTGGTCCGCCGGATTTTGCCCAGACGCGTAACGGGTAGCGGCTCTTTGAATATTTTAAGTCCGGCGATCCGTTTGTACGGCGGAAGGTTCCTGGCAAGATTCTCGATTTCGAAGGCGATTGTCTCCCTGGAATTGGACAGGTTCATCTTCCGGAGATAGTTGAAGTCCGGAACCACGGCGGCATCGAGTCCGCGCTCTCCCTGGATGAGACAGATCTCCTTGATGGACGGAATCTGTCGGTAGTATTTTTCCAGTTCTTCGGGAAATATCTTTTTGCCTGTCGCGAGAACAATCATCTCTTTGGAACGGCCGGTGATGAAAAAATAGCCATCCCGATCCCGATACCCCAGGTCGCCGGAGTAAAACCATCCGTCCCGCAGGACTTCAGCCGTCTCCTGTGGTTTTTTGTAGTAGCCAAGCATGACGTTCGCGCCGCGAATGGCAATCTCGCCCTGGCCGCCCTCATCAATATTCGCGATTATGACCTCCACATCGGGGACCGGGATGCCGATGGACCCCGCCTTCTGTCTGGCGACGGGATTGAACGTGGATACTGGCGAAGTTTCGGTAAGACCGTAGCCTTCAATGACGGTAAACCCCAGCTTCGTCATGTCCGTATACACGTCCCCGTCAAGCTGAGCTCCACCGCTTGCAAGCAGTCTCAAGTTGGGACCGAACTGCGCATGCACCTTGCCAAACAGGGCCTTGCCAATGTTTACGCCCAACCTCGTCCGAAGCTGTCCGTTTAAGGCGAGGAGGAGCTTGACGATAATGCGGACGGGAGCAGGCTTTTTTTGAATGCCGTCAAAGATGGCCCGGCGCAGGCCCGAGTACAATTGCGGCACGCCGAGCAGGATGCTCACCATCGTCTCCTGCATACAGGCGAGAATATCAGGGCCCTTCAGGCTGTTCAGGATTGTGACGGTGGCGCCCATCGAAAAGGGCAGCAACATAGAAGTCATGGAGGGGTAGGTGTGGTGCAGGGGGAGGATCAGCAGCATATTATCATCAGGCCGGACGATATCGAGCTTGATGCAACTCGTGCAATTAGATGCAAGATTGCCCTGCGAGAGCATAACGCCTTTCGGGTCTCCCGTGGTACCGGAGGTGTACAAGAGCACTGCAAATTCTCCCGCATCAGGTGCCACCGGGAAAGCGGCATCAGGATGCGCGGTTAGGAGATCGGAGAAGTCTATACTCTCCCCCTTATCGAACCCGATGATCGAAAAACCGCTGTTTCGTGGAATCTTTTGTCGAGTCTGATCTGACACAAAGACAGCCTTTGCTTCGGAATAGACCAAAAGAAGTCCGACTTCCTTGTCAGTCATTTGGGCATCGAGCGGCACGACAACAGCTCCGAGCGAGAGAACCGCGAGGTACGCGATCATCCACTCCGGCCGGTTTTCGGAAAGTAAAGCAAGACGGTCACCGTGGCCAATGCCCATTTCCGAAATCGATCGTTGCACTGAAGCAATGGCCTTGATAAGCTCCCCATATGTATACCGCTCATACCGATCGCCGATCTTCATTTGAACGGCAATATGATCAGGATATCGCAAAGCAGTCTGCCGGATTCCGTTCAGGACCATACAATGCCTCATTTCCTCATCGTTCTCAACCGATACGAGGCTAGCCGTAGGGCTCCCTTCCCAAGTCACGAAGGGCTGGAGATGATAATCGTAAAAATTCTTGAAAAGGCTCTCTGTTCTTCCTGCCGCCATTCAGGAGAGCCGGTGATATAATCGGGCTACAAGCATAATAATCCGCTTTTGCTTTTACTAACTTTCTCTTCCGGCAGAATATAATTGTCAAGACTGAATGTCAATTGAGAAGTGAGGAGGGATGAAGAGGTATAATATGGCCACTTGAAGCATAGATGTATTGGGATGTCAATCCTTTGTTGCCTTTTTGATGTCCCGGCCGACTTTCTTCCATTTCTTTTTCGCGTTGCTATCAACGGTTTTCCAGTTTTCTTTTGCCTTTTTGTCCGCGGCTTTCCAGTCTTTTTTGGCCTTCTTATCAATGGATATAGCCACTTTTTTCATGCCTTCGTGGGCCTCCTTGAAGCCTTCCTTAACAGATTGTTCCTCATCTGCAATTCCTATTGCTGGAGCAAAAATAAAAAAGAACGCCAAGAATATATTGAGTACAGTCATACTGACCTCCTTGAAGCTGCGGTTACAAACAACCCTGTGAAAATTAATACACCGACCACTTGCAAATGTCAAGAGATGAAAATTCTGGTGAAAATCCGGGCACTGAAAACCAAGGCCGTGACATACTCAATTCATCGCCGTATTGCCACTGACTAAGCGATTATTCCGCTTTAGGAAAGCATTTTCCCGAGCACTGACAGCTGTTACCGCGAAGAGGTCGCGAAAATCCTTTAACGCTGGGCTTGCGGATCCGCTCATCCTTTTTCCACCTTGCGGTAACGCACAACGAGACAGTAGAAGAGGAAATAGGATATAACTGCGGCAATGGCACCAACGATCAGGGTCCCGGCCACATAGGACCAGAGGTAGGGCTTTAAAACAATGTATGAGGTTTCGAAGCTGAGTTGATCCCAGGCAATGCGGGGAACGGCTCTGTTTTCACCTGTAATCTTGATGCCGAGCCATATACAGAACCCGTAAAGAGGAACAATGGTCCAGGGATTATTGATGAATGACGCCGTGAGAATCACGAGTTTATTCAGCCGAAATATCCACCCGAGTGCGAGGCACGTAATTACGTGGAGCCCTATGATCGGGCTGAATGCGACAAACACACCAAGGGCAAAGGCAAGCGCAAGCTTGTGCGGCGGATCATCGAGCTTGATAAGGGCATGAAGTCGGTCCCGAAGGTATTTTTTCATCGTTCTTACAGGCATGATCGTCTTCAGCTCTGTTATGAATGCGCTTCTCCGGGCTCCTTTGCAAAATGATCATAGCCCGTTGCCCTAAACGACGTCCGTTTGCCGGCGTGATCAAGAATAATCATCGCGCGGTTCCTGGTAATTTCACCAATCTCGTGCAGGGGAATGCCGAGAGATCGAAGCTTCCTCACCTTTTCCGGTGGAGCCGTGAATAGGAGTTCATAATCTTCCCCCCCGGACAAGGCATAATAAACCGGTATGTTCACAAGATAAGCGGCCGCTTTGCGTAGCGACAGGGATAAGGGTATCTTCCCGGACTCAATCACTGCCCCAACGCGGCTTTGCTCACAAATATGTCCAAGGTCCGAAGAAAGTCCATCACTTATATCAATCATTGCGTGGGCGCACCGGGAGAGGGCGATTATTCTACCCCATGCCATTCGCGGTGCGGGCCGAAGATGCGCTTCAATCAGCCTTTTTCCAACAGTAGTGCGACTTGCCCCACGTCCCTTGACCCCGTATTTCAGGATTTCCAGACCTGCTGCCGAATCTCCGAGTTTCCCAGTTACGAAGACCCGGTCGCCCGGTTTTGCGCCTGACCGGGTCAGAACGTGCGTTTTCTCGACTTCTCCAAGAACGGTTACGCTTACCGTGAGCCCGTATCGGGAGGAACAGGTGTCCCCTCCTACGAGGACCGCACGGTGAGCACGAAGCACGGCATTGAACCCCCGGTAAAAATCAGAGATCTGTTCGACGGAAAAAGCGGGAGGAATGCCAAGAGAGGTCAAACAGAAGCGAGGGATGCCACCCATTGCCGCGATGTCGCTCAGATTGACCGCGGCGGACTTCCATCCAAGCGAATATAAATCAGTATAGGCGAGATTAAAATGCACGCCCTCGATCAACATGTCGGTCGTCGCGAGTAATAATGACGATGCAGATACCTTGAGTGCCGCTGCATCATCCCCGATGCCGACCATCACCGCAGAGGATCTGCGGAGGGCCGACTTCCTGATCTTCTCGATCAGGCCGAACTCACCCAAACTCGAAATTTTCATGCTTTTTATTGCCGTGGAGAAACGGGGTCGCGGAGAGAGCCGCAGGCCGTGGAAACAAGCCTTTGTCTTCCATCTTCTGACGATCGCCTTTCAATGCGTAGCGCGTGATCTGCCGGGCAGTCTTTTATGGGCGATGCGGCGCAGCAATTTCTTCCGCAGTGCATTGGAAATAACTTCATCCATTGTCTCGACAAAGATGAACTGCATATCCTTTTTGACGTTTTTTGGGATTTCGTCGAGATCCTTTTCATTCTGTTTCGGCACGATCATAGTCTTGATGCCCGCGCGACGCGCGGCGAGGGTTTTTTCTTTTAGTCCGCCGATCGGGAGAACCCTTCCCCTGAGCGTTACCTCGCCAGTCATGGCAAGGTCCTTCTTGACGGGTTTGCTCGTAAATACCGATGCGAGTGCCGTCGCCATCGTCACGCCCGCAGACGGACCATCCTTGGGTATTGCGCCGGCCGGAACGTGGATGTGGACGTCGGTTTTACTGAATGTGTCGGGGCTTATCCCTAGTTCGCCGGCGCGCGACCGGACATAAGTAAGCGCGGCGTGAGCCGATTCCTTCATGACATCTCCGAGGTGGCCGGTAAGGGTCAGGTTGCCCTTGCCGCGCATGGTTGTGGCCTCGATGTACAGAACATCGCCGCCCGTTTCGGTCCAAGCCAGGCCAGTTACTACGCCAATTTCATCCTTCTCTCGCTCCACTTCTGGAAGGTATTTGGGAACCCCCAGATAGGAATGAAGATTAGCTGTCGTTATGGTAAACTGCCCTGTTTCCCCCTCGGCGATTTTTCTCGCTACCTTCCGGCAGAGATGCCCGATTTCGCGCTCGAGATTCCGCACGCCCGCCTCGCGGGTGTACTGGGCGATGACCTGGAGGATCGTTTTGTCAGGGATTACAATGTTCTTTTCCGTAATGCCATGTTCAGTCAACTGTCGGGGGATCAGATAGCTTTTTGCGATGCCGAGTTTTTCCTGTTCCGTATATCCCGACAGATGGATGATTTCCATGCGGTCCTTGAGCGGTCCCGGGATCGGGTCGGTCATGTTCGCCGTAGTGATGAACATGACGCGCGATAGATCAAAGGGCAGCCCGATATAATGGTCGCTGAAGGAATTGTTCTGTTCGGGATCGAGCACTTCGAGCAGGGCTGCGGAAGGGTCACCGCGGAAATCGGCGCCTATTTTGTCGATCTCGTCGAGCATGAACACCGGATTGTTGTTGCCCGACGTTTTTATGCCCTGGATGATACGGCCGGGAAGAGCGCCGACATAAGTGCGCCGATGGCCACGAATTTCCGCCTCATCGCGCACGCCTCCCAGCGATATGCGGACGAACTCCCGGCCAAGCGCCCGAGCAATTGATTTGCCAAGCGAAGTTTTTCCCACCCCGGGAGGACCGACGAAACAGAGGATCGGGCCTTTCATCTTATCCTTGAGCTTGCGGACCGAGAGATATTCGAGGATCCGCTCCTTTACTTTTTCGAGATCGTAGTGGTCCTCTTCAAGGACCCTATGAGCCGCTTTCAGATCAAGATTGTCTTTCGTTGCCTTGCTCCACGGAAGTTCCGAAAGCCATTCGATATAGGTCCTCGTCATCGATGCTTCTGCGGCATCAGGATGCATCCTCTCAAGTCTGCGGAGCTGCTTCTCAGCCTCTTTGGCCGCTTTTTCCGGCAGTTTGGCTTCCTTAATCTTTTCGCGAAGCTCGCGCATGTCTTCGGACCTATCGTCTGTCTCGCCGAGTTCGCGCTGGATCGCCTTAAGCTGCTCGCGGAGGAAATATTCCCTCTGCGTTTTATCGATCTCGCCACGTACATCTGCTTGGATCTTTTGCTGCATGGACAGGAGCTCGATTTCTTTGCCGAGCGCCTCATTGATCCGCTTGATCCGCAGCACGGGATCGGTGATTTCTAGTATGTCCTGGGCCTGCTCAACCTTGAGACCCATATTAGCAACAGCCAGATCCGCAAGCTTGCCGGGGTCGTCGACATTCTCGATAACCACCATGATGTCGGGTAGTATGACCTTGCCAAAGGACACGAGCTTCTCAATCTGCTCCTTCACATTGCGCATCAGTGCCTCAGTTTCAAGATTAACCGGCGCCGACACATCGGGGAATGCCTTGATCTCGACCTGGTAGAACGGCTCCTTCTGGAGGAATTTAGTCGTTTTTGCCCGAGCCACTCCCTGGACAAGGATCTTTATGCGGCCGTCAGGCAGCTTCAGCATGCGCATGATGACGCCGACGGTTCCCACGGAATAAAGATCGGACGGCGACGGATTTTCCACATTGATATCCTTCTGCGACGTCAGGAAAATCATGCGGTTGCCTTCGAGTGCCACCTCGATCGCCTTGATGGACATTTCCCGGCCAACGAACAGCGGGAGGACCATGTAGGGGAACACAACGATATCCCGGATGGGAAGCAAGGGTATCTTTTTGGGAATCTCTATGGATTGCGGGAGTTCAATGTTTTTCGCTTCGGTCTTTGCCAAACCATCCTCCTCATTTTAGACACGCTTCTCGGCAGGTAATAACGCCCCATCATGTTTTTGCTACAGCTTCAATTTTTTCAGGTAAGTCCTGAATGCATCGCCAAATTCAACATTTTTTAGCCCGAATTCCACTGTTGCCTTGAGGAACCCCAGCTTATCTCCGGCATCATGGCGGATGCCGTCAAATTCGTAAGCATATATCGGCTGTTTCTCCATAAGAAGGCGAAGGCCGTCGGTTAGTTGGATTTCTCCACCTTTACCCGGTCGAGTGTTTTCAAGGCAAGCAAAGATTTCCGGCATAAGAATATAGCGACCGATGATAGCCAGGTTGGACGGCGCTTCTTCAGGTGAAGGCTTTTCCACGAGATCTTTTACCAAGTAGACGCCATCCTCAATTTTTTTCGCATCGATAATACCATAGTGCTTGGTCTGTGATTTAGGCACTCTTTGAATCGCAAGAATTGTCGCCGGATAGCGTTTATAAACCTCCATCATTTGTTTGAGCGCCGGTGTTTCAGCGTCGATGATGTCGTCACCCAGAAGTACTGCAAAGGGTTCATGACCGACCACTCGTTTTGCCGTCAGCACGGCATGGCCCAGTCCCAGCGCTTTCTTCTGGCGAATATAACAGAACGTCACCATGTTCGCAATACGCTGCACTTCCGAGAGAAGTTTGTGTTTCCCCTTCGCCTTAAGGTCTTCCTCAAGTTCGAAGGCGACGTCAAAATGGTCTTCAATGGCGCGCTTATTGCGTCCGGTTACCAAAACTACCTCTTCAATGCCCGATGAAACCGCCTCTTCCACAACATACTGGATGAGTGGTTTGTCCACGAGCGGCATCATCTCCTTCGGTGAGGCCTTAGTGGCAGGCAAAAAACGCGTGCCCAGACCGGCAGCGGGAAAAACTGCTTTCGTAATCTGAATCGCCACCATTGCCTCCTCGCAATCATTCTATGAAACTGTCCTATAAATGTCAAGGTAAGATAAGGGAGGGGACTGTCAGTTATTTGGGTATCGGCACGCTTCCCAGGAGGTACTTCAGATCTTCATCATCGAACCGCAAACCGAATCCGACAAAAGGAGTTGCACGTTGGACATTTAGTATATTATCATAGCCGGCGTTCAGGTACAGGATTTTATTAAGGTCATAATTGGCCGTCAACTTCAGGTGGGCATTTAAATTGTTGGGTTCCGTGCTATTGAAATTCCAGGCGTCAACACTGAACTTTAGCCGGTCATCAAAAGCGAAATAATCGGCCCCGACGCCGCCGGTGGATTCGATAAGCCCGAGACGGATGGCAAGGTTCCCATACCGCTTTGCAAACTCAACACTGAATTTAAATTTGTTCTCATAGGTCTCCTGCACCACGGTAGTGCCTGGTGTGTTGGTCGTCACCGTCCTCGTATAGCTCCCAAAGGGATCGTCCGTTATTTCAAAAATGTAATACGTATCCGGACGGGGTTTCAGTTCCAGAGACGCGTAACTCTGTGACTGAGGGAACATATACTGGGTCCGGAACCCGACAATCGTTTTCATTTGCTCTATGCGTCCGATGTAATCATTCAGCCCATGTGCGGCGCTGTCGATGTTGTTATACAAGCTGTCGTTGTTCATGAGCTTGCCGATCGTGCCTTCCCCGCTGTTGATCTTCTGCGCCGCTTGATCGATGGAGGCCAGCGCCATCTCTGCGTTTTTCGACGCTTCCCGGGCGTTTTCCATGGTCACACGCAGGTTATCGCGGTTCTCGCCCACGACTCCGTTAAGATTTTCAGCCAGTTCATTGAGCCGCATGACAAGTTCGCTGCCGTTGGTCTGCAGCGTGGACGAAAAATCCTTTATGTTTGCTGTTGTCTGACGCACATCGTTCAGTATGTCTTCCATGGACCGTGTTCCCTGCTCGGTCCCAATGACTTGCCGGAGCGATCCCGTTATCTGCTTGATGTCGTCAGAAATGGAGGAAAGCTGGTTGATGAGCTTGTCCACATCGCTCGGAGAAACCGTAACCTGGACTTTATCGCCGTTCTCGTAGTAGGGAGACTGACCCGCAACGGACGATCTCGCCCTTTCGTTTTTGATCGGCGTAAATTCCACGTATTTATCGCCAAGAACGCCCATGGTTTTTATCATTGCTTCAGAGGTGCGTAAAATATGCACGTCCGGATCGATGCGCATGGTAACGAGGGCGCGGCTGTCATCGAGTCCGACCTTTACAACGGAACCGATCTGCACTCCGGCCATGCGCACCGTGGCCTTGACGTCGATTCCTGCGACGGAATCAAAGGTAGCTAGCAGGATATATCCCTTTTTTTCTCCGAACTCGAACTTCCCGACGGCAAAGGTCATATATAGGAGGACTATCGACCCCACAATGACCAACAATCCTACCTTTGCCTCTGCACTCAGCTTTGCCATAAACAATCTCCAAAAGAGATATCAACTGTGGACGAACAGGCTTTCTCCAAAAAATGAACAGGTATATCCGGGACAAAAATCCCGGACGGACCGAAACAGTAATGGGGTATTCCTATTCCGCCGTGATCGGTCCCACGGCGCTTCCGGTAATAAATTGATGCACAATGGGACTTGTCGTGTTCCTTATCTGGTCAGGTGTGCCGATTTCCAGGATTTCCCCCTTGTACAGCATGGCAATCCTGTCCGATATTTTATATGCGCTGTGCATATCATGCGTAATCGCCACAGACGTTACGCCCAGCTTTTTCCGAAGATCGACAATCAGGTCGTTGATCGCGTCCGCCGTTATCGGGTCCAGACCCGTCGTTGGCTCATCATAGAGAATGATCTCCGCATCCATACATATGGCACGTGCAAGCCCAACTCGCTTTTTCATGCCTCCTGAGAGCTCCGCAGGCATCTTGTCCTCGACATCCTTGAGTCCGACGAGGGCCAGTTTCTCTGTTGCAACTTTCCTGATTTCCCTGTCCGACAGTTTTGTATGCTGCTTGAGGGAAAAGCCCACGTTCTCCCACACGGAAAGGGAGTCGAAAAGAGCCGCCATCTGGAACAGCATGCCGAATTTTTTCCGCAGTTCGTTCAAACCATATTCGTCAAGGTTGTTCAACACCTGGCCATCGATGATTATGCGGCCTTTATCCGGATGCAGGAGCCCGATGACGTGCTTTATGAGCACACTCTTGCCGCTGCCGCTGCCGCCGATAACCGTCATGCTCTCGCCCTTTTCCACAGAAAGGTTCACGCCGCGAAGCACCGGGAGATCGCCGAAACTCTTGTGCACGTTGATGACCTCGATCATCGCCATGAAGTCACCATAACATCGCGGACAGGAAATAATCCAGGATTAGAATCATCATGCAGGAGGTCACTACGGCACCCGTCGTTGCCTTACCCACTCCCTCTGCGCCTCCTTCCGTGTTGAACCCCTTGTAGCAACTGATGATTCCCACCACGGCGCCGAAGACCAGAGATTTTATAAGGCCGTACCAGATATCGGAAACTTCGGTATAGTTGATGCTGTTATTGATGTACGTGACCGGATTCGTCCCGAGTACTTTCACACCCACGAAATATCCGCCGGTAATGCCGATGATCATTCCGAGCGCGGTAAGGAAAAACATCATGAAGGTGCTTGCGAGAAAACGCGGCACCACGAGATATTTCATCGGGTTCGTTGCTAGCGTCGAGAGTGCATCGATCTGCTCGGTCACCCGCATAGTCCCCAGTTCCGCAGCAATGGAAGCGCCTGCCCTACCTGCAACCATAAGCCCAGTAAGCACCGGCCCCAATTCCCGCGTCATGGAGAGAGACACAACCGTCCCGATCAACGTCTGGGCTCCGAATCGTTTGAACCCAGTATAGCTTTGATAAGCAAGCACCATGCCGGTTGAGAGCGCCGTGGTGAGGACCACCGGGATGGAATTAAAGCCAATCTGCTCCATCTGCTTCAGCAGGTTCTTGACATAGAAAGGGCGGCTTAGGGTCCATCGGAGTGTTTGTCCGGAAAAAACAAGGACGGCGCCGATATGGGAAATTGCCAGCGTGACCCTACGACCCAATAACTCCAGCCAACTATTGATAAATCCTCGGGACTCGACTACTGATGCCACAGAGCACCTCGTAAGGGATGGTTCCTATTTTCGCGGCAATATCGTCTGCCGTGATCCACCCTCCGCCCTGGTTTCCGATGAGCACAACGTCGTCCCCCTCGGCAACGTCGGGGACTTCGGTAACGTCCACCATGCACATGTCCATGCAAACCCGGCCTACAACCGGCACCCGTCTGCCCCTCACCAGCGCTTCGCCCTTGTTTGAAAGTCCCCGGCTGAACCCATCTGCGTACCCGATCGGCAGCGTTGCAATGAGAGTCTCGCGCCGGGTGACAAACGTCCGTCCGTAGCTGATGGGGATGCCCGCGGCGACCTTTTTGAGAAAGGCTATACGCGTCACAAGTGACAGAACTGGCCAGAGGTCGGCCGGTGCCGCACCGGCCTCCAGCGGATTATACCCATAGAGCATCAGGCCTGGCCTGACCATCGTGAACAGCGCCCTCTGATAATCGAGTACGGCAGCGCTGTTTGCCGCATGGATAAGCGGGACCGGAATGCCGCTTTCCAACAGGTTCCGCACGAGAACGTCGAAGCGGTCCATCTGTTTCGATGCGAACTCTTTTTCGCGAAGATCGGCATCGGCAAAATGCGTCATCAGGCCCTGAACGTTTATGCCCGAAAATCCACGGAGCAGCTTGATGAATTCAGGGGCCTCCTCGGGCGTTATGCCGATCCTGCCCATGCCGGAATCGATTTTCACATGCACAGAAACCTCTGTCTTCAGCTTTTGCGCTGCACGGGATAAAGCCCGGGCTGTATCCATAGTGAAGACCACCGGTGTCAATCGCAGAGCCGCAATTGCCTCGGCCTGTTTCGGAAACAACGAACCCATCACCAGAATCGGCGCGTCGATACCAGCCTGACGAAGCTCCATCCCCTCTTCAACTAGTGCGACCCCGAGCATAGCGACGCCGAGCCCCAGGAGGCGCCTAGATACTGCTGCCGCACCGTGCCCATAAGCCTGCGCTTTGACAACAGCGAGGATTTTTCTGCCCGCGGAGCGTCGAACAACTTCATTGAAATTGTGTTCCAGAGCTTCAAGGTTAATCACTGCGGCAGTAGGGCGCATGGCGGTCGATATCTCTGAATAATCAGTATCCCGGTCAGTGGATGGTGCTCTCATTATTGATCGCCTCGAAAGAATTTGACGCCGGCAGAATATCAATCTTATCGAACGACTGCGCGCAGTCCAAGCATTCCCAGTGGTGGATGGTCCAGTACTCATAATCGAGCTCGAGACTGTAATCGTCTTCCTGAAAGAGGTTCGTGCCACCGCAAAAGGGGCACATGATCGGCTCCATCTTCAATCCTCCGACTTTCATCGGCCCGGAAGATTGCTATCCGGGAGGTGAAAGGCTTATTGAGTTTCCGTTCCGCCTGTACCGGGCATTTGACAATGCGTATATGCACAGGAACCGGCATCACACAGTTTCAGCAAGGAGCACCGTAAATTCATCGTAATTTCATGCATTTTAGCTACTTTATCACAGAGATGCCCTTTTTGCAAAATATTTTTTCCTGTGTGCGCTGCTTTACCGTATCGGTGTGATGGGCGTATCACTCGACGACGGGACCAGTTCCCGCATAGGCGTGAAAGGCGTCCGAAAAAACAGTGTATCAACAATTCCCGGCGGTGATCAGTCCCGGCTCGTTTCTAAAATTCAGTAGCAGCCGCATGAGGGTTCGAATACCATGTGTTCATCCCGCCTTTTTGGGCCGGCTGTCACGGGATCAACAGGTCGCGCAGGGCCTTGATGAGACGGTTGTTCTCGCGCCGAGTCCTGATCGCGATGCGGATAAAACGGCTGTCCAGACCGGGAAACCCAGTGCAGTCACGCACCAGCAAACCTCGATATCCCAGCTTTTGTCTCAGCGTGTGGACATCTCCCGTGACAAGCTTGAATAGGATAAAATTAGCTGAACCGGGGTAGGTTTCCACATCGGGCAGCAGACGCAGCGCCGACAGCATGCGATCGCGCTCTTTCCTGATCATGCGCCGGGTCTTTTTAATATAACCCCAATCGTCCAGTGCAGCGATTGCGGCGCGCTCCGCCGGGATGTTAACGGTCCAGGGTTCCTGGAATTCCCGCAACTCCGCGATGGTCACATCATCGGATATGGCATAGCCGACCCGAAGGCCAGGCATGCCAAAAAATTTCGTAAACGACCGAAGGCAAATGATTCTTGTTGTCTGCACAGCTTCCTTTACGATTGATTCGGACTCGAGGAAATCCATAAAGGCTTCGTCGATGACCAGCGTTGTTCCCTGTTGTAGCGCATAGCTCATGATCTCCAGCATCTCCTGCTTCGGAACAATCTGGCTCGTAGGATTGTTCGGATTACAGAGAAAAACCATATTTACACCCTTCATGGCAAAGGACATCTCAACAGGGTCGACCCGGAATCCATCGCGTTCCTTGAGCGGAAAGGGTGTCACCTCACATCCGGCATCCTGCGCCGCCGAGGCGTATTCCGAAAAAGTCGGTATAGGTATCAGGACTTTGCGTGGTCTGAAAACGCGCGGTATGAGATGAATGAGCCCGGTCGCGCCGTTGCCGCAGGCGACCTGTTCGGGCTTAATGCCATAATAGCGCGCAATCGCTCGGCGGAGGTCGGTCATCTCCGGGTCGGGATAACGGTCTATAATGGAGAGGGACCACCGTGCCGCCCGCCTCGCCATAGATGAGGGACCGAGCGGGTTTACATTCGAGCTGAAATCAATGATCTTTTTTACGTCTAGGCCGTACTGTTTCGCCGCTTCATAGATATTTCCGCCGTGTATCCGGCCTCCTCGAGGGAAGCTGCCGCCCTCGTTCACGAAGCTTTCGGCATCGTATTCTGTATTTTGCACGCATTACTCCTCGTATATTCGTTCCACTGAACTCGGAATGTTGAATGGCCCCTAGAGCTCGGCCACCAAATCCGGGAAACGCTCTTCCATAAAACTTTCGGCCGTTTTCCTTGCGGCAGTGGCCGTCGGCTGCTGCATCACGAGAGAAGCGAGCTCGACGGCGTCCTGCATGCGGACCGACCGCACCACTTTCTTGACCCAGGGTATCGACGCCACGTTCATGCTGAGGCACTGAAATCCCATGCCGAGAAGAATCGCAGCATAGAGGGGGTCACCCGCCATCTCGCCGCACATGGCAAGGGGGATATTTGCCGCTTCCGCCGCACTAGCCACGTACTTGAGCAGCCGGAGCACTGCCGGGTCCAGAGGCTCGTACATGTAAGCGACATGCTCATTCTGGCGATCAATGGCGAGCGTGTACTGAATGAGGTCGTTCGTGCCGACGCTGAAAAAATCGACTTCTTTTGCAAGAAGATCAGCAATCAGGGCCGCCGAAGGAATCTCGATCATGACTCCGAGCGGTACTGATTCGTGAAATGCCTTACCCTCAGACCGAAGCTCAGCCTTCACCTCTTCGAGCAGCTTTTTCGTCTCGTAAATCTCCGTCAGACCCGAGATCATGGGAATGAGCATCTTGATGTTTCCGTGGACTGCCGCCCGTAGTATGCCGCGAAGTTGAACACGGAAGACATCGCTCTTTTGGAGACAGAATCTGATGGCGCGCAAACCGAGCGCGGGATTAGCCTCTTTTTCGAATTCGCTGAACGATCCGATTTTATCACCACCCACGTCGAGCGTGCGGACAACAACTTCATGGGGAGCCGAGCGCTCCGCAACATGGCGGTATGCGTTGTAATGTTCCTCCTCAGTCGGAAAAGACTGACGGTTCAGGAACAGAAACTCAGTCCGGTAGAGTCCGATGCCCGTTCCTCCATGTTCTACAGTAGAGGTAGCCTCTTCGGGCAATTCAATGTTGCCTTCCAGTTGAACAATATGGCCATCAAGGGTTGTCGCGGGAAGTGTTTTGAGTTTTTCGAGCTCCTGCTCAAAATATTTATACTTTCTCTGTTTCTTGAGATAGTCGAGGAATGTTTCCTCGTCAGGGTCAATGATCACTACTCCGTGGATGCCGTCAAGAATGACGACATCCCCGGTTTTAACCGACGCAGTGATGTTCTCGAGACCAACCGCTGCCGGAATACCGAGTGAACGTGCAAGGATGGCTGTATGGGATGTCCGGCTGCCTGCATCGGTGGCAAATCCGAGAATCTTGTCCTTGCGCATCACAAGGGTGTCAGTCGGCGCAAGGTCGTGCGCTATGATGATCGCTTCCTCTTTGATTTCAGCAAGGCTCTCCTGCTTGCGGCCAACGAGATTGCGCAGAATGCGCTCGCCGACCTGTTCTACATCGTGTTTGCGATCACGAAGGTATTCATCCTCGATGGTGTCGAACTTGAGGCTGATCGAGGCAATTGTTTCCTTAAGAGCACCCTCAGCGTTCAGGAGCGATTCCTTGATTCGTTTGACCGTCCCGTCGACAAGCATCTTGTCCTCGAGTAGCATGATATGGGTTTCGAGGATATAGATGTGAGATTTGCCGAGGCCTTTGGTCATGCGCTTTTTCAGATCTTCGAGCTGGGACTTCGAGACCTCAAGCGCTTTTTTGAACCGCATGACCTCATCTTTGACGCTGACGTCTTCAATCCGCCGGCCCGCAACAACCACCTTGCGTCGATCCAGGACATAGGCTCTTCCGATTACGATGCCCGGCGATGCGACAATGCCTTTATAGGTCTTTTCGTGCATTATTGTGATCCTGTCAACTCTCTATGGTTCCCTATTCCCTGTTTATCGTATACTGTCTACTACCTACTGTTTTTTAATTTTCTAATCTTTCTCCCCGAATTTTTCCTTAAACAGTTTTTCAAGGCCCGTCACGGCATTCTCTTCGTCCTCGCCACGCACCATAACCAGGACGGTGCTCCCTTTTCCCGCGGCAAGCATCATGATCCCCATGATGCTCTTCCCGTCGACTTCCAATCCATCCTTCATCAAGGTGATCTTAGACGAATAAGCGCTCGCTGTTTTTACGATCTGTGCTGCGGCACGCGCATGGAGACCCAATTTGTTTTCGATCAAGAGCTCTTTTTCCTTCATTAAATAACTCCCGCATACGCCAAGGCGAGACAGAAAACAGCCAACCCGAGCATAAATTTTACCGGAGAGCCTCCTCTCCGCATGATTGCGACTAAAACCAGCGTTATGAAGAAACCGGATAGGCTCAGTGCCACAGGCTGGCTGCTTAACGGGGGTCTGAACTCCACCCGCCACAGCTGCATCATGCCCAGTATTCCGCCGAGCATGGCGAGCGATATTACCTTAAAACGTCTGGCCATTTTCGTGAAGCGATATCGTGCCATCAGCGCGACGGCATCTCCGCCGCTGGTATAACCCCAGAACAGCATACCCAACCTGAGCCCGAGATGCCAGATATTGAACAGGACGAGGAAGAGAACCGGCGCCCACCACGATCCGTCCATCGCAACGGCTACTGCAGCCACGGCAGCCATTGGCTTAAGCGCGCCCCAGAAAAAACTGTCTCCAAGAGCGCCGAGCGGAGCCATCATCGCGGCCTTGAAGCCCGATACGTCAGCAGCCGCATTCCTGCCTGTTGCCCGGTCCTGCTCCAGCCGTATTGCAGCTCCAAGAATAAAGGAAGCGAAATAAGGCTGGGTATTGAAATATTCCGAGTGAAGCTTCACCCGGTTTTCGTACTCGGCCGGGTCCGGATAGAGTTTTTTGAGCACAGGCTCAATCGCATAAGCGAATCCCGCGGTCTGCATTTGCTCGAAACTCCACGACGCCTGCAGAAAAAGCGCTCTCCCGAATGCAGCAAGGAGATCAGTAATTCCTATCGTATCACGATCTCCGTTCACTGTACCTTACTCCTATCAACCCCACGGCCGCCGTGAGTAGCAGTACGACAACGCCGGGAACGTGCATCAACTGTCCAAAGAGAACGGCGGTCGCAAAACCGGCCAGAACATATTGGTCGAATGACTTCACTGTAAGCTTGCGCACAACCAGCGCCACCCCTACAAGGGGAAGGAGCTTAACGAACAGGGACAAAGCTCTCGGGAATGCACTCGGCAGATGCCTATACAACCCGGTTGCCGCAATCCCCAAGGGGATGAAAATACAATATAGAACAAACGATTTTAAAAAAAACAACGCAATTCCTGCACACTGTGCGCGAAACAACGCGGACCCTGTATGCGGACCTGATATTGACAGCGCCTTTTCGGAGAACCGTGAATTCCAGGTTCGTACCGCCCCTTCCGCCTTCATGGTCATTGTCACCATCGCCGTCGACAGAAGTATGCTAAAGCCGATAAGCGGGAGTGTCGCTCCGTATGGAGCCCCGAGAGCCGCAATGGCCGTGGCCGATACTGTCCCAATCGTCGCGTCTGCAGGTACGAAGGTTCCGACTGGCATATCGAGAACCCATATCAGTTCAAGCGCCGCTCCGACGATAATACCTGCTGCCGGTTCGCCGAGCATCCACCCCGTAAGGGGGCCGACGACGATGGGCTGGGAGATCATGAACTGGCCGACCGCGGTCCGGTCGAGTCCAATGACCCCGCCGGCGAACGCGATGCCGAGGATCTTCAGAATAATATGCATATCGAACGCCGGCATCGAAATATCCTCTCGGTACTCCGTATTCTGAACCTTGAACAGCTTATTTCTTTATCGTGCAAGCATCAAGAATTTTCCCGAGTGAAATCGGACGCTGAGTCGGCACAGTTTGAATATCGATTTTAACTCCCTTGCCGGAGATTTCTCTGAGTGCTTCCAAATCCCCCTCATTCACCGCAAGTACTTCCATAAGCTTTCGCTTGCCCGGTGTGAAGTGCATTCCGCCGACGTTTAGAGAAGGGCAGTCCATCCCCGCCTTGATCGCCCGCAGTACGTCAACGGGGTTGGAGAACAGCAGTATGACCCGTTCGGTATCAAGCGCCGGAGTCCGCAATCGCTCGCAAATTTCCTCCACCGGGCCGATTATCACTTTCAGCCCTTGGGGGACCGCCAATTCCATGATAGAACGCTGAAGCGTGTTCGAAGCGACGGCATCGTCGGCAACGAGGAGGCAGGACGCCTTCAGATAGTTCACCCAGCCTTCCACAACCTGTCCGTGAATAAGGCGATCATCTATCCGGATAAAAACGATCATAGCAGATTTACTTGTTCCCTTTCAGCATCTGGCTCGCAATCACGATACTTTTCTGGGCTGCCTCTTGAACAAGCTTGGCGAGCTCCGGAAGAGTTTTTTCGTCACGGTGGTTCGCGAACTTGATCAGCATGGATAGATTGACGCCGGTTACGACTTCGATAGTCTCTCCGAGGAACGCAAGGGCGATATTGGACGGAGTGCCACCGAACATGTCGGTGAACAGCATAACGCCCTTTTTCCGGTCTACCTTCTTAATGGCGTTCTGGATCTGATCCCTGAGCGTTTCCGGAGCGCTGTCCTGTTTTACGCTGATCGCCGCCACGGCATCTATCTTCCCGACGATCATTTCCGCAGCTTTGATCAGTTCAGAGCCCATATCCTCATGACAAACTACCACCAGTCCGATCATTCCCGCATCTCCTTTTGAGTCTAAAGAGTTCCTCAAGTTCATCAATTACATGGAGCCTATGAAGTTCAAAGAGTCAATAGAGTCGATAAAGTTACATGAACGCAGATGAACTGCTCTCCCTGCTTCATGAACTCCATAAACTCATCAGACTCATTAGATTTCTAAGTCTTTTCAGACTCCTATGTCCCGATGTTTGATGTTCACGTCGTATCCACTTTGCCTGAGGCAGTCAGCAACCAGCAGCGCGAGCCCGACGGATCGATGTCTCCCGCCCGTGCAACCAAACCCGATTGTAAGGTAGCTCTTTCCTTCGCTCCGATAACGCGGGAGAAGATATTCGAGAAAATCTCGCAATTGCGCGAGGAATTCCACGGAATCAGGTCGCGCCATGATATACTCCCTGACGCGTGCATCCTCTCCGGTTAACGGCCTCAGGAGAGGAACGAAATGCGGGTTCGGCAAAAAACGCAAATCAAAGAGCAGGTCAAGATCATAGGGAACGCCATACTTATAACCGAACGTTACGAGGGTAATCAACATTGGCCTGCTTGCATCGCCGGCCGAGTATTCGCGTTCAATCGTCTGTCTCAGATCATGGACCGTGTAGTCCGATGTTTCAATGATCCGGTCGGCTAGTTTCCGGACCTCGGCGAGTTCAACGCGTTCCTTCCTAATCCCCTCGAGGAGAGGAGTTTTTCCGCGTGCAAGCGGATGTGGCCGTCGCGTCTCGCTGAATCTCCTCACAATTGTCTGATCCGATGCATCTAAAAAAAGAAGCTCGATGGTGATGTCCCGGCCGCCGGACTTCAACTGTCCATAGAGAGCAGGAAACCGTTCATGGAAACCCTCTTCCCTGACATCGATACCGATTGCCGACCGTGACGCCTGCTCCGATTGACTGGCAAAATCCACAAACGCGGGAAGCAGTACAAGAGGAAGATTGTCGACACAATAAAAACCGATATCCTCAAAAGCTTTGAGCGCCGCGCTCCTGCCTGAACCCGAAAGACCGGTCACCACAATCATATGCTTTTGCTTCATCCCTTAAGCCTCTTAAGAAGCCGCTTATTCAAATCCCTCGCGGTAAATATCCCCCGGTTCTTGAGCATCTGATTCCTGGCCGCCACTTCGATGAGCGTGGCCATGTTACGCCCCGGTTTGACCGGAAGCTTAAGGTAGGGCAGATTGACACCCAGCAGGCGGTACCGCCGCTCACGCAGGCCTACCAAGCTGTACTGATGCCCCTTCTTCCACTCCTCCAGCTCCACAACCAGCCCTACCCGCGAAGAACTCACGGTAGAGGACTCTCCGTACAGAGCCCGCACATCGATGATTCCCAGCCCTCGGATCTGCAGCAGGTCAACCCCCATCTCGGTCGGCTTCCCGCTGATTTCCCCGTCGGTCTTCTCAATGATAACCATATCGTCGGCGGTCAGCTTATGGCCCCTCAAAACGAGATCGAGAGCGGCTTCGCTTTTGCCAACGGCACTCTCACCTATGATCAGCGTGCCGAGACCGAAGATCTGAACCAGGACGCCATGCAGGCTTATGTGCGAAGCAAGCTGATCCGCAAGTAGGCGTGACAATTGCGTCAGCTTTGTGCTCTTCAGGACGGGGATCCGGGCGGACTCCGCCCTCTCGAGTAGTTCCTGACAGATCTTCCCGTCCGTGAGCAGCAGGCACGCGGGTTTCAACTTTATCAGGGCGCGGACAACGCCGATGCGGTCTTTGGGAGGGAGTGAGCAAAGATAGGCTGACTGGCTTGGACGGATATGCAGTACGCCCGATATGTACGCACCACTCGTCTTGAGTAAGCTCAAGTCCGGAGAGCTTACCTGCGGTGAGTGTATCCGTCGCCCAAGACCTGAGCGCCCCGCAAGAACCTTTGCGACCCCGGCCAGATTCCCGACGGTAACAATCATTTTTGCGCCGCTGGTTGAGGATATTTGCTGTCTTCTTCGAATAGGAGTATCCGCATCTCCCGCCGCCCAGAAGCCTGCCTCAGGCTGGTCCGCAGCGCGGAGCTCTTGAGAATCCGGGATATCCGAGCAAGGGTCTTTAGATGGTCCCCGGGTTTGTCATCAGGCGTTACAAGAAGGAAAAAAAGAAAAACAGGCTTTGCATCAAGAGACTGATATTCCACCCCACGCGTTGACCTTCCGAAGGCAACAATTATCTCCGATATGCTGCCTAGTTTGCCATGTGGGATGGCAACCCCGTCACCGATGCCGGTGCTGCCAAGAGTCTCCCGCTCGGTCAGTACACGGACAAGATTCTCTTCGTCTTCGATTTTTCCTTTTACTTTCAGGAGCCGCGCGAACTCACGAAGTACCCCATTTTTGTCCTTAGCCGCAATGTTTTCGATAATCAGGTCGTCCTGTAAAAGATCCTTAATCATGGCCATCTCGATGCGTCAGCACGGTTACCTTGCAGGTTCAATGAGCCCTACGTTACCGTCTCTTCTCTTATAAATAACATTTACCTGGCCGCTGCCGGCATTGGCAAAAATAAAGAAATCCTTATCCAGAAGTTCCATCTGCATTACTGCTTCCTCGGGCAGCATGGGCTTGAGATCAAAGCGTTTGGTTTTGATGATTTGCGGAATGCGGTCGCCGGGATGAGACGACAAAGCCTCCAAAGCCTCAGCCCTGCCGCCATGATGCTTATGATCAACGAGCTTTTCCTTGTACCGTCTGACGCGCCTTTCGATCTTCTCGATCAAAAGATCAATAGCCGAATACATCTCCTCGGTTTCCTCAGACGCCTGGATCAGCACGCCATTCGATTTAATGACCGCCTCCGCGATGTGGTGAACTTTTTTTACGACCGAAAGGGTAATCACGACATCCAGCGCCTTCGGAAGATACTTCCCCAAGCGGTTGAATTTTTCCGTAGCATACTGCTTGAGTGCTTCCGTGACCTCAATGTGCCTTCCGATAACACTTACCTGCATAGGAGCCTCCTTGCTCTCAGATGATGACCTGCTGAAAAAACGGTTTTTCCCAAACGGGGATGGTTCTATCCGGCGCGAAGCGAGCACAGAAGATCCTCTGTCCCGCCTTCAGTCGACAACACTTTGCGGCCTTTATGGCTTTACGGATTCCGAACACGGTTCCGACCCTGCTGTCCCGGAACCTACGTGACGACGTTGGCGGTGCAGGTCCACCCGAACCTCATCCGATCCTTTTTCTCACACTTGTCGGCGGAATCCTCAACTCTTCACGATACTTGGCCACGGTCCTGCGCGCAATATCGACACCTCGGGCTTTTAATGCATCTACGATCTGCTGGTCTTTCAAGGGAGATGACAGGTCCTCATCCCGAATCATTTTTTGAATGGCATCCTTGACGGTAAGCGAAGACACCTCGGCACCCGTCCCGGCCGCGAATCCCGTCGTGAAAAAGTACTTCATCGGGAAAATGCCCTGGGGGGTATGCATGTACTTGTTTGTGGTTACGCGGCTGATCGTCGACTCGTGCATGCTAATGTCCTCCGCCACGTCCTTGAGAACCATCGGCTTCAGATGAGAGATGCCGCTGTCCAGAAAGTCCCGTTGAAATTTCACAATGCTCTCGGCGACCCGGTAAATCGTTTTGTTCCTCTGCTCCATCCCTTTGATAAGCCATTGCGCCGAGCGGAGACGCTCCTCCACGTATTCCTTAGTTACCTTGTCAACATTTTCCTTTGCGTGCAGCAGTTTCCTGTAGTAGGAATTGATCCGCACCCTCGGGAGCCCTTCCTCATTGAGCTGCACTACATATCGGTCTTCGATCTTGATTACATAAACATCGGGCACCACGTAATTCGTATCGGCTGCAAGGAAGGGTCGCCCCGGTTTCGGTTCTAGTTCATGGATGATGACCTGAGACGCCTCCATTACTTCCTGCGGGGTAACGTTTAAAGTTTTTGCGATGTTCGCGTATTTTCTCTTTTCCAGGTCGGGAAGATGCGCTTCAATGATCTTTTCAACGAGCGTACCCTGCAGATCCAGCTGCCTTGCCTGAATCAGCAGACACTCCCGAAGACCGCGCGCCCCCACACCGGCGGGGTCGAACCCCCGGATAAGCTCATGCGCCTGTTCCATGATCACGTGGGAAATTTCTGATTGCTGCGAGAGTTCTTCGAGTGTCGCGCGGAGATACCCATCATCGTCCAGGTTCCCGATGATCCACTCTCCCGCCTTCACAACACCGGCCTCCGATGTCGACAGGTGAAGCTGCCACAGCAGATGGTCGCTCAGCGACGGGAGTCTAGTCAGCGTCTGATCGTAGGACGGAAGTTCTTTATCATCGGCTTCGGCAGTCCCGTAATCCCTGCCGTCCCCGAGTTCGTTCATGTACTCATCCCATTGGGGGCCGAGTTCTAGATCGCTCTTGAGTTCTTCCGCCCGCTCCTGCTCGGGCGGGGCCTCGGCAACGGATTCCGCAGTCTGTGACGTTTCAGGGGATGAGGCATCGTCACCTTCCGGAGAATCTTCAGCAGTTTCCGGAGTCACTTCCTCAAGAACGGGGTTTTCGATAAGCTCCTGAGAAACCGATTGAACCAGTTCAAGCCGCGACAGCTGTAGCAATTTGATCGCCTGCTGAAGCTGAGGCGTCATAATAAGTTTCTGGGAAAGTTTTAGTTCAAGCCGGGCTTCCATAATTAAAAATTAAACCTGATTCGGGTGTCAGTCGTCAGAGGACGGGAAGAAAGGCATCGCACCTCTTTGCAGTTTCACCGCTTCCGGCACCTGATTCCTGACTTCGCCTCTCTTTTATTATTATAACCTAAACGTTTCACCCAAATAAAATTGCCGCACCCGTGGGCTTGCCGTTATTTCCGCCGAGGTTCCGGCCTCGATGATCTTCCCATCGCTGATGATATACGAGCGGTCGGTGATCGCGAGGGTCTCGCGAACATTGTGGTCGGTAATTAAAATACCGATCCCCTTTTCTTTGAGAAAGGAGATGATCCCCTGTATGTCTTGCACGGCGAGGGGATCGATACCCGCGAACGGCTCATCGAGAAGAATAAATTTGGGAGACAGCGTAAGCGCCCGGGCGATCTCGACCCGCCGGCGCTCCCCTCCTGACAGTGTATAAGCCATGTTGTCAGCCAGATGCGCTATCCCCAGTTCCTCGAGCAACCCGTTCCGGCGCTCTTTTCTCTCGGCCGACGAGAGACTCATGGTCTCGAGAATGGCCATGAGGTTCTGGGAGACGGTTAGTTTTCTGAAGACCGATGGCTCCTGCGGCAGATAGCCGATGCCGTTTTTCGCGCGCAGATACATCGGCATCCTTGTGATGTCTTCGCCTTCGAGAAGGACCCGGCCCTGGTCCGGTCTTACGAGTCCGACAACCATATAAAATGTCGTAGTTTTGCCTGCACCGTTCGGTCCGAGAAGTCCGACGACCTCCCCCTGCCTTACCTGTAAACTGATTCCGCGGACAATTTTTCTGCCGCGGTAGCTTTTTTCCAGCCGTTTCGCTTCAAGCGCCTGCATGCGATCCTTTTCGGTTACTTCAGCTTTGTCCCATCTTCCGGTCTTCCTATTTTTTTATCCGTTTTGTCCTGATAGAACAAGACCGTGCCGCCTTCCACAATACTGTGGTCGTTTCGCATGAATAGGGTAATTTTTTTACCGCCGAGTTCGTTGTCGTTCTCGACGATCCGCGCGTCACCGGTCAGAACAATTTTCTCTTCGCGGCTGTAATAGAATGCCTGGTTCGCAAGCGCAATCCTGCCATCCTTCCGCACGATGACGTTGCCGTGCGCCTCTATTTCATTGATATCCTTTGAACCGGCATCATAGTACACGATCATAGAGTCGGACTGCATCGTCATCTTTTCTTTTTTAAGCAGCACATTCCCCGTAAACGTCACCTTTTCCCCGAGTTGCTCCGCTTCCATGCGGCTGGAGGTTATAACTATAGGCTCCTGTGTGGCTTTCTTCGGCCCGGCACCCTGGGACGCAGCGGCCGTAAGAAAGAACGCGACCAGCATAAGGAGGCTATTCCTGAAGTACGGCTTTGACATTGTCCTTCACCACGACGGTATGCAAATCGACATTTGCCGTAATGCCAACGCCCGCGAGATAGAGCTTGATTCCCAGCAATTTAAATGGGTCGGGTGTCCAGACGAGCCGTTCCCCGGCTTTCCAGAAAAGCGAACTGGTAGTCAGCAGATAATCATCGGTCGTGGCAATCCTGACATCCTGCGATACACGACGGATGGATGCATTTCCATTCGTTGTGTCCATGGTCCCGCTGTCGCCGAACAGCGTTGCCTCTTTGCCATTGGGATTCTTGAAGTCGATCTCCACATCATTAAGTTGAGCTTCCTTGTTTTCAAAAAGCTCGGCATTCCTTGCGTTCATGGTCCAGGAAATGGCCCCGTTTTCCGATTGCGCAAATCTGAATCCCTCCATGCTCATCAGCATACGGACACCGGACTCCGGTTGCAACAGAGACGGGATGGTTATTTCCTTCGTTTCCCGGATGAGTTGATAACCAATGTAAACACTGGCGCCGAGAATCATAAATATCAGAAGGAGTTTGACAAGTGTTCTGTTTACCTTCATAGTCATAAGAGCATATGGCGGCCGAAGCAGGCCGCCATATGCATAATTTATACCATATGTTCAGGGTTCTGTAAAGGTAAAAAACACAAAGGGAAAATGAAGGGCCGACATATTAAACGCCGGTGTTTAACCGTGTCTTCAGATCGGCTATTTCCTGTTCTTTTTTAAGGAGAAGTTGTTCGAGACGCGCCTGAGCGGAAACATCTCGAACAACAGTCTGAATAAATCGCTTCCCCATAAGCGAAAGCCCCACGCCACTCACCTCAACAGGCACGACACTCCCGTCAGCGCGGCTGAGTTCTCCTTGCCTCACTGTCTGATGCCCCTTGGTAACATCCGAGAGGATCTCCCGCAGATTTTCAGGGCCGACAAAAAATTCAAAGAGATTTTTGTGCAACAGATCGTACTTCGCATATTTGGTCAGTTTCTCTGCCTGTTCATTTGCAAAGAGGATATCCCCATTACTAGCAAGAAGGAAGATTGACTCGCAGGCATTCTCCACCAGGGTCCGGTAACGCTCCTCCGATGCGCGGAGTTCCTCGGTTTTTTCGGCGACCCACTGCTCGAGTTCAATATTCATCTTTCGCATTTCCGACTGCATCTGTTCGTTCTGGATCGTCGTTGCAAGGATTCCCGACAGTGTCGTAAAAAAATTGATCTCCTCGTCGGAAAATGTTTTCGCCTTCCCGTAAAACACCTCCATGACGCCGACGAGGGCGCCGTTCGAATATACATAGAGAGGAAGACAATAGACGGACACATACCCGGTAAGTGAAAGACCGGCGATTTCCCGGAACCGCGAATCGGCGCGATAATCTTTTAACGTGAGCGGCTCGAGACGTCGTCCAACCCATCCCTCTATACCTTCGCCGAGAGGGATGCGCACCTTCCCTATCGCGCCTTCCTGAATACTGTTGGAGGCCGAAATCACGAGATCGTCTTTTTTCCGTTCGTAGAGAAAGATGAAGCAGGCATCGGCTTCCATGACCCTCGCCGTGATATCGGCGACATCCGTCAACCGTTCTGAGAATAATCTCGGAGAATTTGCTGCGAGGTTTACGTCATACACGCCGAGAAACTTTATAAATAAGTCATCCTTGATATCCAGGAGTTCTTCCTGCTTTAAATGGAGCTCCAGATTTGTGTCCTCAAGGCTGCGATAGGAAGGGAAAATGGTCTTTTTGTAAAGCAGATAAGCGAAGAACGGACCGAGCGGCACAAGGACTAAAGAGATGATAAAATACATCCGCTCGCCCTTTGCAATGAAATACCCCGCTGCAACACCTATGCAGGTCAAGGCGGCGAGCAAGAGCGCAGTAAGATAAATTAAAACTCCTTTTCGTTGTTCGAGACCACCCTGCGG
>Ga0209415_10001448_pt1 | contig 45503 bp, 42 predicted proteins | sample PeaSoiSIISIP2007_FD_187696 | JGI IMG/M metagenome (GOLD analysis project Ga0209415, IMG submission 187696) | Peat soil microbial communities from Weissenstadt, Germany - SII-SIP-2007 (SPAdes) (version 2) | ecosystem: Environmental > Terrestrial > Soil > Wetlands > Peat | place: Germany... | reverse complement strand
TGCCACTCACGGGGCAGATACTAGCGAAAGGGGGGGCGTGACGCGAGCGGCGCGCTCGTGGTACCGCATCGTCGGATGCGGCCCATCGATCCCTCGAATGCGCAGATCATTCGCACCAAGATCAAGAGCCTCGCGACGACCGGCCGCTGCGGCATATTGTGGACTTCCCACAATATGAACGAAGTCGAGACCGTCTGCGATCGGGTACTGTTCCTGTCGCGCGGCAAGATTCTGTTGGAGGGCGATCCGAAGACGCTGCCGCGTGAGCACGGCTCCGCGACTCTCGAGGACTTGTTCATTCGCGTCGCCCGCGAGCCTTTGGCGCCGGCCACGGAGACGGGCCGGTGAAGCTGCGTCCGATCGCCGCCATCGTGCTGCGGCAGTTTTATTTGCTGCGCGGCAGCCCGGTAAGGCTGTTCCCGATGGTCACCTGGGTTGCCATCGACATCGTGTTATGGGGCTTCATCACCCGCTATCTGAACTCCGTCAGCGGCTCCGGCGTGAACTTCGTGCCGACGCTGCTCGGAGCCGTGCTGCTGTGGGATTTTTGCACGCGCATCATGCAGGGCGTGACGACGGCGTTCCTGGAAGACGTCTGGTCGCGCAATTTTCTCAATTTGTTTGCATCCCCGCTGTCGATCACGGAGTACGTGTCCGGCCTCGTGCTGACGAGCGTCATGACCAGCAGCGTTGGGCTCGCGGTCATGCTGGTCATGGCCACGACGATTTTCGGTTTGCATTTCTTTAGCCTGGGCGCGTCGCTCGTTGCATTCTTATTGCTGTTGTTCGTGTTCGGCATTTCGCTAGGCATATTCGGCAGCGCGATGGTGCTGCGCTTTGGGCCGGCGTCCGAATGGCTGATTTGGCCGCTGCCCGCGGTGCTCGCGCCCTTCGCCGCGGTGTTCTACCCGCTCGCAACGTTGCCCACATGGATGCAATGGATCGCGCAATGCTTGCCGCCGAGCTACGTTTTCGAAGGCCTGCGAGCGCTGTTGGCGGGACAGACGTTTCCGATCGGGTTGTTGGTGCGCGGCGGCGCATTGGCGACCGTGGAGTTGCTGTTGGCCGGCTATTTCTACTCGCGCGTCTATCGCCATGCGGTGCGCACGGGCCTGCTGGCCCGCTATAGCGCGGAGGGCGCGAGCTGAGAGCGCGGCTCGCGCTCGGGGTCATATTGCGGATATCCTAAGCACACAACAGTGTAATCATTGATTGCTATGCTGCCCCGATGCTCACCACTCGGGGGAACGGCTTGATCGGAAAGGGACAAATCAGGATGCGTTCGGCGGCACCGCGCCGCGGCACGCGCAAACTCGGCCCATGCCTCCTCGCGATGGGACTCGCACTCGGCCCTTGGCTGCTCGGTCCCGCGGGCGCACAAACCAGCGCCGCGCGTGCACAGATTAGCGCGCCCATCGACGATACCCAGCTGATCCGGTTGGCGGGAAATACCCGTCCCGAGGCGAACGCGGCAAACGATCGTGGGCGGGTATCCGATACGCTTGCCATGGAGCACATGCAGCTGCTGCTCAAACGCCCCGCCGAGCGCGAGGCAGCATTACAGAAGACCATCGAGGATCTGCACGACCGCTTCTCGCCAAATTACCACCATTGGCTCAATGTCGAGCAGATCCGTCAGCGTTACGGTCTCGCACAGGCCGATCTCGACGCGATCAGCGGCTGGTTGCGGCGACAGGGTTTCACCGCCAACGCGGTAAGCGCGAGTACGATGATCATCGATTTCTCGGGCACCGCCGGCCAAGTGCGCGGTGCGTTTCACACCGAGATTCACACCCTCGAGGTCGCCGGCAAACGCCACATCGCGAACATCAGCGACCCTCAGATCCCGGCAGCGCTCGCGCCCGCGGTCAGCGGCGTCGTCTCGCTGCATGACTTTCGGCCGCACACGAACTTCAAACCGCGAACGAACGCGCCGGCGAAACCAACGTATACGACCGGCGCAGGCACGCTGCTCGTGGTCCCGGCGGACCTCGCGACGATATACAATCTGAACCCGCTGTTCACCGACCTCAACTCCGGCCAGGGTCAGACGATCGTCGTGGTCGAGGACACCGACGTCTACAGTACTGCGGACTGGACGGCATTCCGTTCGACGTTCGGACTGTCGAGCTATACGGCGGGCTCCTTGACGCAAGTACATCCGTCCGGCGCGGCCGCTTGTACGGACCCCGGCGTCGTCGACGGTGACGAGTTCGAAGCCGAACTCGATGCGGAATGGGCCAGCGCCGCGGCGCCGAGCGCCGGCGTCGCAGTCGCCTCCTGCGCAAACACCAAGACCATCGACGGTGTGCTGAATGCGGTCGAGAACCTCGTCAACGAATCCGGCCCGCCGGCGATCATCAGCATCAGCTACGGCGCGTGCGAGGCGGAAAACGGCGCGACCGCCAATGCGGCCTACAACACGATCTACCAACAGGCGGCCAGCGAGGGAATCTCGGTGTTCGTCGCCGCGGGTGACGAGGGCGCCGCCAGTTGCGACGCCGACCAGGCGATTGCGACCCACGGAATTGGCGTTAGCGGCCTCGCCTCGACACCTTATAACGTTGCGGTCGGCGGCACGGACTTCGGCGACACCTACGCAGGGACCACCAGCACCTACTGGAGTTCGAGCAACAGCTCGACCTACGGCTCGGCGCTCTCCTATATTCCGGAGATTCCGTGGAACGACTCCTGCGCCGGCGCGCTGCTCGCCAGCCACGAGGGCGATAGCCCCTCGTACGGGTCCAGCGGCTTTTGCAACAACGCGCCGGGAAACACGACCTATAAGACGACCGCGAGCGGCAGCGGCGGCCCGAGCGGCTGCGCGACGGGCACCGCGACGGGCGGCGTCGTCGGCGGCACGTGCAAGGGATACTCGAAGCCGAGCTGGCAGTCCCTGGCGCCCGGTAACCCGAGCGACGGCGCGCGCGATCTGCCGGACGTATCGTTGTTCGCGGCCAATGGAGTCTGGGGCCACTATTACGTGGTCTGCGACTCGGACACGGCCGACACGAAGATCAACGGCATGGTTTGTACCGGCGCGCCGAGCGGCTGGCCCGGCGCCGGCGGAACCTCGTTCGCGGCGCCGATCATGGCCGGCATCCAAGCGCTCGTGAATCAGAGTACGGGGTCCAAGCAGGGCAATCCGAACCCGACCTACTATGCGCTCGCGGCCGCCCAGTATGGTGCCGGCGGCAACAGCGGCTGCAACTCGAGTTCAGGCAACGCGACTTCCGCCGGCTGCGTGTTCTACGATGTCACGCTGGGCGATATGGACGTGGACTGCACGGGGACCAACAATTGCTATCTGCCCTCGGGCACGATCGGCGTGCTGTCGGTGACCGACACTCCTTTTTCGATAGCGTACGGAACAACGGCCGGTTGGGACTTCGCGACCGGCATCGGCACGATCAATGCTGAGAACCTCGTGAAGGGTTGGAATGCCTCCGATCTGTCGCTGACCGGCGGCGGCAGCGTGACATCCGCGGGGCAGTTGTCGTATGCGTGGACAGTCGGCAACACCGGGCCGCGGATCGCCGCCGGGGTCGTGGTCAGCACGACGCTGCCCGCGGGATTTACGCTCGTGTCCGGCTCCAGCAGCTCCGGCTGCGCGGTAGCGGGCCAAGTCGTGAGTTGCACGATCGCGAGTATCGCGGTTGACGGCACCGCGCCGCTGACCATCGTGGTCCAACCGAGCAACGCGCAGACCGCCAAACTGACGTTCACGGTGACATCGACCAATGGCGTGCTGTTTCCGGCGAATGATTCGGTCGCGATCTCCTTGAATTTGCCGGACAACGGCGGCGGGAGCGACGGCCCGCTGCCGCTATGGGCCGACGTCGCGCTCGGCTTGCTGCTATTGGGCGCTGCACGGCGTGCACAGCGACCGAGCAGTCGCCTCAACGATTGAGCGCACCCATGCTGGCGGCCGGATACCGCTCGCCGGCGGCTGCGTTCGGCGGAAACACCGCATTCAGCGCCGCCAATTTCTCCGGCGCGAGGCGTATGTCGAGCGCGGCGATGTTTTCCTCGAGATATTTGCGCCGCTTGGTCCCGGGGATGGGCACGATGTCATCGCCCTGCGCAAGCACCCACGCGAGAGCGATCTGCGCGGGCGTGCAGCCGATCTCGGCGGCAAGCACTCGGACTTGCTCCACCAGCGCAATGTTCTTCGCGAAATTCTCCGGCTGAAACCGCGGACTCGTATGGCGATAGTCATCGGCGGCCAGATCCTGCGGCCGCTGGAACCTACCGGTCAAAAATCCTCGCCCCAAGGGGCTGTAAGGAACGAAACCGATTCCGAGTCGGCGGCATGCGGCCAGCGCGCCGCCTTCCGGCTCGCGCGACCACAAGGAATACTCGCTTTGCAGTGCGGTGATGGGATGCACTTTGTGCGCGCGGTCCAGCGTGACTATGGATGCCTCGGACAATCCGATGTAGCGGACCTTGCCGGCGCGCACGAGAGCGGCGAGCGCACCGACGGTATCCTCGATCGGCACCGCCGCATCGATGCGATGCTGGTAATAGAGGTCGATCGCATCGACGCCGAGCCGTTTCAGGCTGCCTTCGATCGAGCTGCGCACATAATCGGGACTTCCGCTGATGCCGCGCACGCGAGTATCCACCGCATCGCGCACGATACCGAATTTCGTCGCGAGAAAAACTTGCGCGCGGCGGCCCTTGATCGCGCGACCGACGAGTTGCTCATTGGTGTAAGGACCATAGATATCCGCGGTATCGAGAAAATTGACGCCGAGATCCAAGGCGCGGTGGATGGTCGCAATCGATTCCGCATCGTCACGGCCCGCATAGAATTCGCTCATTCCCATGCAGCCCAGGCCCAGAGCGGATACCCACGGACCGTTGCGGCCCAGTTGTCTCGTCTGCATCGACCTCTCCTCTTACGATCATTGCGATCTCAAGATAAGCCTGTTAGCCGCCGCTGGCTCTCAAGGATACAGCGGCGCAAGTCCGTCGCCAGGACCGCCACCCGATCGTGCTCGGCGCGGCGGCAAGTCCGTCAGGGTCTGCAGCAGGCCCGCACCGTCCCAATCCGCGCCCGCAAAACAGGCGCGATCGAGTTCGGCGAGCTTCGGCGTAACAGCGGCGTCTCCGAGGCGTTTGGCGAGCGCATCCAATCCCGGCATAGGCTCGTCGGGCCACGCGGCCGCGACCCAAGCCAGCAGGCAGTGACGTGCCGCATGCGCATCATTGCGCCGGCAGGCCTCTCGGAATTGCGCACGCGCCTGCGCGCCGCCGACTGGTGCCCGCGGTTGCGGCGGCATCGCGGCATCCAACGGCCGCGGCGCGCGCTGCCGCGACCGCCACCATGCCAGCATCGTCACACACCATAACAGCGCGAAGCCCACACTGATCCCCATCCACAACCGCTTGCCGCCGGAGGCGGAGGCTGTTTGCGCAGGCGCCGGCGTGCCCTGCGAATCGGCGTTTGGCGTCGCGGGCATCGGCGCGGTCGCTTGCGGCGCCGGCGCATTGGTTAGGACAACCGGCGGCAGGATCGTCAGTGTGCGCGCCGGCACACTGACTTCCCGCGTTTCATTGGCCTTGGTGTCGAACCACGACAGGTGCAGCGCGGGCACGACATAGTCCCCGGGCTGATCGGCAATCAGCGCGATGCTCTGGTCGTGGCTGCCGATGACGGTGTCGCCGCGTACCGAATTATTGAGTTTGGCTTGATCGGGGTACGCCTTGAGCCCATTCGGCAAGCCGAGCAGCGACGACAAATCCGGCAATTGAGTCGCGGTCAAACCTTCCGCTTGCAAGTGCAAGTCGACCGTAATTGGATCGCCGACATGCGCCTGCAACTTATCCGGATGCCACTCGCTCGTGAGCGCGAGATCGCGCGCCGGCAACCACGGCCCCGCGCCGGAATTCGCCGGCCTGGGTCGCACGTTCAGGACGATGGCATCCGCCTGCACGCGGATGGGTTTGGTTCCGGCCATCATGCCTCCGGACGCACCGAATAAATCAGCGAACGGGTCATTGTTGAACCGATCGTTGCGGATCCGGATCGCGACCTGGCCTTCGAGCACCGGCCCCGGCAGGCTCAAGGAACCGCTGCGCTGCGGAAATAGCAAGTAATGCCGTTCGACGAGATCGTATTGCTGTCCATACCTCTCGACGACGCGATGCTCGTCGGATTGGATCTGCTCGATCAACGCGTCGTTAGTGGCCGGAAAGTCCAAGCCGGCCTTGAATACGGTCTCTGCTCTATAAATGCGGACCGTGACGTGCACGGCCTGCTGCACGAAAGGATCCGAATCATCGACGCTGGTTTCCAGAAATACTTTTTTCGCCGGCGCCGCGCCGCCCGCCGTGCCGCCCGCGGAATTGGATGCTCCCGCGCCTGCCGCGGTCACGGTCAACGGAAACGGCGCGCTGCGCTCACCCGCCCATTCGATCGCGGGAACCGTCAACTGACCGGCATGCTTGGGCGACAGCGTGATGATCGCCCGAACGTGGGAAATCATGCTGCCGTTCATGATCTGGATGCTGCTGTTGCGATTCGTCGAAAGCACATCGAAGTCCTGTTGCAGCGGCGACAGGTCCGGCTGGTCGCTCGACTGGCCATCGTGTTCGAGCGTCAGTTGCACCGTATCGCCCTCCGCGATCGTCGTGCTATCCAAGGATGCGCGCATGCTCGCGTGGGCGATCGCCGATAACAGCAATAGAAACACGGCCGCGCCGCAGTAGAGGAATCTCATGGCTGTGCCTCGCGCTGCTTCATCATGTGTTCGATGATGAATTTGCGCCGTAGCAGACCCGCGGGATCATCGGGTATCCAACGCAGCCATTGCTCGAGCGCCAGCGCCTGTTCCGATTCCGGCTTGGCATCTGCGGCAGCGGCGGCCTTCTGCTTGGCGTCGGGTGTTTGCCCGTTCTGTGCCGCGCGCGCGCGCGCTTGGGTCTGATTCTGCGTGCGGGCCTGATCCGGCGCAGACTGCATCGCCGCGCGTGCATCGGCTTGTGCGGCCGCCGCCGAATCCTGGCCCGCGCGGCTATCTTGACCGGCGGGCTGGTCCGCGGAATTGGCGCCGGCAGCATCTTTGGGTGCGGGTTGCCCCTGCGCCGCTTGCCCCTGCGATGCTTGCCCCTGCGATGCTTGCCCCTGCGATGCTTTGTCCTTCGATGCCTGGTCCTGCGTGGATTGCTCGCCGCCCGGCTGCTGCTGAGCCGGCGCATGATCCTCGCGCTTGTCCTCGCCCTGGTCCTTGTCCTGATCTTGGCTTTGGCCCTGGTCCTTGTCCTGGCCCTTGCCCTGCTGCCCCCGGGCTTGCGGTTGCGACCGTAATTGCTTTGCGACCAGATCCCGATTGTGTAGGGCATCGCGATAGAGCGCCGATTCGCGCGGCGCCTGCTTGAGGGCGGCCTCGTAGGCCTGCAGTCCCGCCTTCAAATCTCCGAACTTCGTCAACGCGTTGCCGCGGTTATACAGCGACTCCGGATCCTGCAGCGGCTGCAGCTGCTTGGCCGCCTCGGCGTATTGCTGCGCCTTGATTTCGGCGTATGCGCGCCGGCGCGGATCGTCGAACAGCGGCGCGGCCGCGGCCGCCTGGCCCGCGTCGAGCAAAGACTGCGCGCGCTGATCGGGCCGTGACCACAGATCCGACCAGGATGCGCCTTGAGCAGCGGCGCCCCACACGCAAGCGGCCAGCACGAGAAGGCCGCGCTTCACAGCCAACCTCGACGCGCGCAAAGCGCAGCAGCGAACAATAACGGCGGCAGCAACCAGATGCCCTCGTTGCGCCAGGTGCCGACTTGCAACTTGGTTGCGACGGCGTTTTCCACGAGCGGATTGGCCGACTCGGCCTGCAGCGAAGCGAGCATCGCATCGACCTCGCTGAGCGACCAGTAGCGGCCGCCGCCGGCGACCGCGACATGCCGCAGCTCGTCGATCGGCAACTTCGACAAGACGCTGGCGCCCTGCGCATCGTGCACGAAGGCGCCGCTCGCATCGATCTGCGGCGCTCCCTCCGCCGTGCCAACGCCGATCACTTGCAACTGCGCACCTTGCTGCTTCAGGGTTTGCGCGACTTGCAGCGCCTGAGCGGGGTCGGCGAAGCCGTCGGATAGTACGATGACTTTGCCGTTGCGGCTCCCGGCCTGCTGCAACAAGCGCGCGGCATCGCTGAGCGCGGGGGCAACGTTGTCTCCCGACTCCGGCATGATCCCGGGGGCGAGCGGCTGCAACAGTGCGCGCACGGTCGCGACATCCGATGTCAATGGCACGACCGTGTGGGCTTCACCGGCGAATACGATCAAGCCGACGCGCGCATCGTGCGCGGCGCTCAAGATATCGTTGATCGCATAACGCGCGCGAGTCGTGCGATCGGGCGCGACATCGCGGCCCGCCATCGACGGCGACAAATCGAGCACCACGACCCAAGCGCCGGGTGCACTAAACGCCGGACTCGGCGCTTGTCGCCATGCGGGTCCGGCGAGCGCGAGCGAGGCCAAGAACCAGGCGCATCCGATCGGCAGCCATGGCGTGCCGGTCCGCTCACCGATCTGCAGCCGCAGCGCCGGCAGCAGATCGGCATCGACGACTTGCGACCAGCCGCCGGCGCGGCGCTGACGCAACGCAAGCCAAACCGCCAGACCCGCGAGCGGAACTATCGCGATCAGCCAGGCCGGATACAAGAAGTGAAACGCGGCGAATCGGCTCAAGTCCATGCGCGCGCTCCGAACCAGGCCGCCGGCACGCTGAGCAGCAGCGCCGCCGCAAGCGGATAAGGGAACCACTCGTCCGCAGGACGCAGCCACTGTTCATGACCGGCGACGGGCTCCAAGCGGTCGATCTCGGCGTAGACGGCCTGCAGCGCACGCGCGTCGGTCGCGCGAAAATATTTTCCGCCGGTGGCGGCAGCAATCGCCTTGAGCGTGCCTTCATCGAGATCGTTGTTGCCGGCAAGACCGAAGAATCCGCCCGTCGCGGCAGCGCCCACGCCGATCGTGTAGATGTGCAGCCCCGCTTGCGCCGCGAAGCGTGCCGCCTGCAGCGGTTGAATCGTGCCGGCATTGCTCTCGCCGTCGGTCAGCAGAATTAGCACCGTGCGATTGGCGTCGGTCTTGGCGCCCGCATCGGCACCCGCGCCGCCCGCATCGGCCGCCGCAGCCTCGGCGCGCAGCCGCTTGATCGCCATGCCGATTGCATCGCCGATCGCAGTCTCCGTGCCGGCAAACCCAACCTGCGCTTCATCCAAGAAGCGGTGCACGGTCGAGAGGTCCGGCGTCAGCGGCGCCTGCACGTAAGGCTGCGTACCGAACAATATCAAGCCAATTTGATCGCCCTGACGCCCATCGATGAATTCACCGGCCACCTGTTGCACGACTTGCAGGCGGCTCGCATTGTTGGCCATGTCCCGCGTATTCATCGAGCCGGAGACATCGACGGCCAAGATGATGCGCCGGCCGGTCGTCGGAGCGGGCAATGGATCGCCGAGCCATTGCGGGCGCATCGCCGCGACGACCAGCAGCAGCCACAGCGCCGCGAACAACCAGCCGCGCAGCCGGCGCGCGGTCCAGCTGGCGCCCGGTGTCGTCGCCAGCGTTTCCGCAAACGGCAAATAAAGCGCCATGCCGCGCGGTTGCGCCATGCGCCGCCAGCGATAGTGCAGCCACGGCAGCGGCGCCACGGCAGCCATCCACGGCCATGCGATCTGAATCATGGCTTGCGGCCTCGCACATGCCGCGGCGCCGTGCGCCGTATGAAGCGCTCGGCCGCCGCAAACCAGCCGTCGCGATTCATCTCGCCGCCCGCAACCGGCCGCCCACCGTATGCCGCCGACAGCAGCGACTCACCGGCGCTGCCGCCGAAGGATTCAGCGCCGCGCTCGGCGAGGAAACCCAGCCAACGCGTGCCGCTCAAGCGCGCGACCGTGTCCTTGCCGAACCGCGCGAGCGCATAGCGGCGCAGCAAGTTCTGAATGGCCTGCGCGGTATGGACCGGATCGGTGTCGGCACCGCGTATCCGCTGCAACTCCCGCAAAGTCGCACGCTTCAAACGGCGCCGCGGATTGCGCCACCAGGCGATCGCCATCGCGATCAGCAAAATGAGCGTCACACTGAGGCCCCACCAGCCCGGTGCCGGCGGCCACCATCCCGGCGCGGCGGGCGCATGTTCAGGAGCCAGATCGGCGAGCCAATCGGTGTTCATGCGGCGAATTGCAACGCGAGCTCAGCGGCGGTATCGAGCTGAGTGACCTGCATCCGCAGCCGCTCGGCAAGAGAGTTAAGGCGCGCTTCGCGCTGCTGCCAGGCCGTCACCCAGTGTGCGCGCGTGCTCGCGCCGTCGAGCGACCGCAATCGGCCCGGGACGCCGCCGCGAAACGTCCCGCTCGGCAGGCCGTGCTGCTCGAGCGCATCGGTAATCCAAAACAGGCGGCACTCGACATGCGCCGCCAAGCTCGACCAGAGGATCTCGCCGGCCTCGCTCAACTCGGCAAAATCGCTGAACGCGAGCACCAGGCTGCCGGGATGCACCATCGGGACGAGCATGCGCAGCGCGGTCTCCAGCGTCTGCGGCGCGGGCGTCGCCGGCGCGCGCGGCTGCAGCGTCAGCAGCGAGTTGACGATTCTCAAGACGCCCGCCTCGCGCGCACGCGGCGGCAACCAGACGGTGTCGGCGCCGTTGGCGATGACGGCGCCGACGCGATCGCCGCCGAGCACCGTGATCCACGCGAACAATGCCGCGGCGCGCACCGCCAGCACCGATTTCAACTGCGTGCGGCTCGCAAAAAACATGCCAGGCTGTAAATCGACGAGCAGCCAAACCGGGCGCTCGCGCTCCTCGCGAAACAATTTGGTATGCAGTCGACCGCGGCGTGCACTGACCCGCCAATCGATGCTGCGCGCGTCGTCGCCCGCCACATAGGGGCGCACCTCTTCGAATTCCAGGCCGCGGCCGCGCTGCACGCCGCGATGCGCGCCCATCAGGCGTGCGCGCGCGGGATGCAGGCTGCGCAGCCCGGCGCTGCGGGCTAGCGCTTGCAACGCGAGCAGGTCAGCGAGATCCGGCAACTTCACGGCGCTGGCACGCGACGCAGCAGTTCGTCGATGCAGGTTTGCGCGGTGATGCCGCGTGCCTGCGCGCCGTAGGCGAGCAGCAAGCGGTGACGCAAGGCATCCGGTGCGATCGTCTGCACGTCCTCGGGACTCACGAAGTCGCGGCCGCTCAACCAGGCGATCGCACGCGCACCGCGTTCGATCGAGATCGCCGCACGCGGGCTCACGCCCCACCGCAGCCAGTCGCGCAGTTGTGCGCTGTACGGTTCGGGGCGCCGGGTCGCCTCGACCAACGCCGCGATATATTCCGCGACCGGATCGGTGAAGGTCAGGCTCAAGATTTCCCGGCGCGCCGCGAATATCACCTCCTGGCTGAGACGCTGCGCGGGCGGCGGCAATTCGCGCTGCGTGATCGCCTCATTGCGCGCAAGGTCCATGATCTTCAGCGTCGTGGCTCGGTCCGGGTAGTCGACCTCGACGTGCAGCATGAAGCGGTCGATCTGCGCCTCGGGCAATGGATACGTGCCCTCCTGCTCGATCGGATTTTGCGTCGCCATGACGAAGAACAGCTGCGGCAATGGATAGGTCGCCTGGCCAACGCTGATTTGGCGCTCCGCCATCGCCTCGAGCAGCGCCGATTGAACCTTCGCCGGCGCGCGATTGATCTCATCGGCGAGAATCAGATGATGGAACAGGGGGCCGCGTTGAAACCGGAAGCTGCCCTCCTCGGGCCGGTAAATTTCGGACCCCGTGAGATCCGCCGGCAACATGTCGGGAGTGAATTGGATGCGCTGAAAATCGCCCTCGACCGCGTGCGCGAGCGCTTTGACCGCACGCGTCTTGGCGAGTCCCGGCGGACCTTCCACCAACATGTGGCCATCGGCCAGCAGCGCAACGAGCAGGCGCTCCACCAGGACTTCCTGGCCGATGATCTGGCTCGACAGGTACTGTCGCAAACGCAAGAAACCCGCGCGCGCGCCGCTCTTGACACTGACATCGTTCATCAAGCCCTCCCGGTTGTAACCCGAATTCCCGTCGTCGACACCCGCATGATAATGCCCGCGCCGCCGTACGCCGGATCATGCGCCTTCGGCGCGGCAACCGTTCATTCTGCCAGCGCCGCGGTGCGCGCGGTATACCTCGAGCGTCGGCGCTGTGATAGCGCGCCGACGGGACGGCGATTTGGACCCTCGGGCGAGCGCCGAAGTTCCGTCGAGACAGTGCGATACACTAGGGCCAGGCGACATAACAAAGGGGGATCCGACGTGGCAGTAAAACTCGGGCGCGCCACAGCGCTTTTCACAGGGCTCATTTTATCTTGCGCAGCGGCAGGGGGATCCCAGGCCGATACGGTCGTCGTCACGGCCGACCGCATGATCGACGTCATCACCGGCAAAATCGTCGAACATCCCCAGATCACGGTCACCGATGGACGCATCGCCGCGATCGCTGCGCGCGGGGCCGCGGCGCCGCCGGACGCGCGGCGCGTCAATCTGCCGGGCATCACCTTGTTGCCGGGTCTCATCGACATGCACACACACATTACCAGCGATCCCCGATACGGCGGTTATCGCGGCCTCGAATTTACGGACAATTTTTGGACCGTCGTCGGCGTCTCGAATGCCAAGAAGACGCTCGAAGCCGGCTTCACGACGATCCGCAACGTCGGCTCCCAAAACTTCGACGACGTCGCGATCAAACAGGGCATCGAAGGCGGCTACGTGCCGGGCCCGCGCATCGTGCCGGCGACCTACGCGATCGGAGCCACCGGCGGCCATTGCGATGCGACCGAATTCCCGCCGTCGATCAGCGTGCCCTCGCCGCAGGTCGCGAACGGGCCGGTCGAGATCCGCGCGACCGTGCGCAAGCTGCGCAAATACGGCGCCGAGGTCATCAAGTTCTGCGGCACCGGCGGCGTGTTCTCGAAAACCGATACCGTCGGCGGACAGCAATACGATCTCGTCGAGATGAAGGCGCTCGTCGATGAAGCCCATATGCTCGGCCTCAAAGTCGCCGTGCACGCGCATGGTACCGCGGGCATCAAGGATGCGATCCGTGCGGGCGTCGACACCATCGAACACGCGAGCCTCGCCGACGACGAGGCCATTGCGCTCGCCAAGCAGCATGGCACCTGGTTCGACATGGACATCTACAACGACGACTACATCTTGGCCGAAGGCGCGAAGAACGGCGTGTTTCAGGAATCGCTCGACAAGGAGCGCAAGATCGGATTGCAGCAACGGCAGACTTTCCGCGCGGCCGTCAAGGCCGGCGTCAAGATGATCTTCGGCACCGATGCGGGCGTTTATCCGAACGGCTACAACGCGCGGCAGTTCGCGACGATGGTGCAGTGGGGCATGACACCGCTGCAAGCAATACAGGCCGCGACGGTCAGTGCGGCCGAGGCGCTCGGCCGCACGGGCGATGTCGGCGCGATCGAGGTCGGGCGCTACGGCGACCTGATCGGCGTCGCCGGCGATCCGCTCGCCGACGTCAAGATCCTGCAAACCGTGTCCTTCGTCATGAAGGGAGGCACGGTCTACAAGTCGCCGACGCCGTAGCACCGAACGGTCTGCGCGCTGTGGCGTACTCGCGGTCTCGCCGAATCGTCCCGCGGCCCACACAAAAAAAATCGGCGGCCTAAACGTTTCTCGGCCGTCGCTGCTCTAAGCTGCATGAACGCGAATTTTTCCCAACCGTCGCAGCTGGTGAGCCATGGAAGTGTCGCGATGAATTCTCGGCGGGATGCGACTCGGGGCGGCGTCAGGGGTTTCGAAGCGCTCTACCGGGAGCACGTCGGCGCAGTCTATGGATTGTGCTACCGGCTCACGGGTCAACGGGAAACGGCCGAGGATTGCACGCAGGAGACTTTCGTCGCCGCCTGGCGCGCCTTGCCGCAGTTCGAGGCGCGCAGCGCGTTGGCGACCTGGCTGCATCGAATCGCGGTCAACAAGGTGATTGCGCGGCACGCCGGTCTCGCCGCGAAAGTCGAGATCGCCGCGGCGGACACCCCCGACGAGCGCCTGCGCGAGGCTGCCGGCACCGACGCCACGCCGCCGCTCGATCTGGAACGCGCGATCGCCACGCTGCCGGACGGATCGCGGCATGTATTGGTGCTCGTTGGCATCTATGGGTACAGCCATACGGAAGCCGCACAACTGCTGGGTATCGCGGCCGGTACCTGCCGCGCGCATCTGCACCGCGCGCGTCAGCTGCTTGGGCAGCGCATGGGCCTGGACGAGGAAACGTCATGAGCGAGAAGCCGAATCTGTCCCTGGATGCGCGCCTTGCGCGCCTGCCGCGCGAAATGGCGCCGCAACGCGATCTATGGCCCGAGATCGAGGTCCGCTTGACGCACGGCGCGCGCAACCAGCGCCGGCGCCATTTTGCGCTGGGTCTCGCCGCGGGCCTCGCCGCGATGGCCTTGGCGCTGCTCGCCGCATTTCACCCGCGTGCTGTCCTCGCACCGCGTGCCGATCCGACGCTAATCGCGCAGACGCCGGCATCCGCGGGGCCGCGCGACGCGGCCTTCGTGCGGACCCAGGCGGCGCTCGAGCAGTCCTTCACGGTCGATTTGCACCGGTTGCCGCCTCAGACGCAAACGCGGGTCTTGCAGGATCTCGAGATCATACGCAACGCACGCGCCGACATCCGCAGTGCGCTCGACGCGAATCCGCAAGACCCCCTGCTGCACGAGCTGCTCGCCGACACCTGGCAGCAAGAAATCGATTTTTACACGAATGTCACTTCAACGACCGACTCGGCCCGCATGCGCTGGCCATTGTGAGCAATACCATGAACAAAACCGATACCCGACGGCTCGTATTGACGACGGCCGCGCTGCTTTACGCAAGCGCGGCGCTGGCCGCTTCGCGCAGCGTGGATATGCGCAAACCCGCGGACCCCGAGGGTCAGGTCGAGATCGATGCGGTCGCCGGAAGCGTATCCGTCATCGGCTGGGACCGGCCGGAAATCGAAGTCACCGGCACGATCGGCGATCGCGTCGAGCGCGTCGATCTGTCCACGACAAATGATCACGCGACCGTGCGCGTGGTGCTGCCGGCGGCATCCGTGTGGGGCGGCGACACATCCGCCGACTTGGTCATTCACATCCCTCGTAAGAGCGTGCTGAGGAGCTCGGTGGTCAGCGCCGATCTGACGACGCACGATCTGACCGGCGAGCAGCGTCTGCGCACGGTCAGCGGCAAGATCGATGCCGCGGTCGCGCGCGACGCGCACTTGGGCACGATCAGCGGCAACCTGCACGTGACTGCTCTATCCGGAGCCGGGTCCGTGGAACTCGAATCGATCAGCGGCGCCATTACGATGGAGGGGCCCGTCGAGGAAATCCGCTCGCAATCCGTGAGCGGCAATACGGTGCTCAAATTGACCGCGATCAAGAGCGCGCGGCTGAAGACCATCTCGGGACAGGTAACATTCAGCGGCAGCCTGGCGGCCGGCGGTCGCATCGAGGCCGGGTCGGTCAGCGGCGATTTGCGCATCGGCTTCAATGCGACGCAGGGTGCCGATTATGACATCGACACCCACACCGGCACGATCGTCAACTGTTTTGGCCCGGCCCCGCAGACGCCCACCTATGGCCCCGGCTCGCAGTTGGTATTTCGCGACGGCGACGGTTCCGGCCGAGTACACTTGAACAGCATGAGCGGCAACATAGAGCTTTGCAATCACCTCTGATCGGCTGCGCGGAACCTTGCGCAACAGCCGCCACTCTTAGCATGCGAGCGCGGCCCCGCCGTGCCCAGGCCCGAACAACAACCCTCGTGGCGGTGGATGAAACAGCGAACATCGGTCATTGCGCTCGTCGTGGTGCTGCATCTGGCCGCGGTTTGGCTGCTGTTATGGGCGACGCTGCGGTTCAGGACGAGTGCGGCCAGCGCGAGCCTGGAACTGCTGGTGCTCGCAACTCCGAGCGCGGCCCCTGCGGAACTTCCGCCGAGGCCCGGCGACGAGGCCATTCAAGCCGAGCGCGCCCGCCCGCAACCGGCACCGACCGAGCCAAGCGCGGCCAACCCTGAAGCGGCGCAGGAGAGCAACGCCATTCATCCACCGATCGACTGGGACGGCGAATTGGATCGCGCCGCCAGGGACGTGGCATCGCTTGCCAACTCGCCGCAGCCCCGCGAATTCGGCTTTCCGCGACCCGCCCCGCCGGCGCCGAAGGCCCGGGAATTCGCCTGGTCGCAGACGCACACGCATCGCGTCGAAATCCTTCCGGACGGGGGCATGCTCGTCAACATCTCCAGCCACTGCGTCATCATCATCAACCCGTTCCCATTTCCGATCTGTGGACTCGGCAAGACGCCGGCGAACGGCGATTTGTTCGAGCACTTGCGCGATCCCGCGCAGGCCGGCGATTGGAAAGACCCGCATTGATCGGCAGCACGCGTCGCGCCACAATCCCGCTGGTAGGGATTATGCTTGGCCCTTCGACTTTCCAAGCTGAGGCCACACGATGAATCCGGCATCCCGACTCCTATTGATGCCGCGGTGCTCGCGACTCGCGACGTTTCCCGGCCTCATTGCGCTCGGCCTAGCCGGCGCTGTCGCGGCCTATGCGCAGACGATCCACCCGACGCCGTCCCCGGCCGCCGCCGCCGTGGTTTGGCCGACGCACGAGGGCGTCTTCGACATTCGCAATTTTCATTTCAAAGACGGCGAAACGATCGATGATCTGCGCCTTCACTATTTGACCCTCGGCACACCGCACCGCGACGCCGCGGGTCATACGGACAATGCGATCCTTCTGCTGCACGGAACCGGCGGCAGTGCGCACTCGCTGCTCGCACCGCAGTTCTCCACGGTGCTGTTCGGCCCGGGACAGCCGCTCGACATCGAGAGGTATTTTCTGATCCTCCCCGACGATATCGGCCACGGTCAGTCGAGCAAGCCGTCCGACGGCCTGCACATGCATTTTCCGGCCTACGACTACGACGACATGGTCGCGAGCCAGCACACGATGCTGCTCGAGGCATTGCAGGTCGATCATCTGCGCCTCATTTTCGGCACCTCGATGGGCTGCATGCAGACCTTCGTCTGGGGCGAGACGTTTCCGGGATTTGCCGACGCGCTCGCGCCGTTCGCCTGCCTGCCGGTGGAAATCGCCGGCCGTAACCGCATGATGCGCTATATGGCGATCGAGGCGATCAAGCAGGATCCGGAGTGGAAAGACGGGGAGTACACGCAGGAACCCCGGCTCGGACTTCGCACCGCCAACGAAATGGTGCTGATCATGGGTTCCGCGCCTCTACAAATGCAGAAGAATTTCCCGACGCGGCTCGCGGCCGAACAGCGCGTCGACGCCGATCTCGCGCAGCGCGTCGCACAGACCGATGCCAACGATTTGATCTATTATTTCGACGCGAGCCGCAACTACAACCCGGCACCGAATCTCTCGAGCATCACGGCGCCGGTACTGTGGATCAATTCCGCCGACGACTACATCAACCCGCCCGAACTCGGCATCGCCGAACAGATGGTGGGCCGGATGCCGCACGCCAAGTTCGTCCTCGTTCCGATTTCCGATGCGACGCGCGGCCACGGCACCCACACCCAGGCTGCCGTTTGGAAGGATTACCTGGTCGAGTTTCTCGACCAAACCGATCCGCGCCACAAGCATCCGCCGCGGTGACCGGCGCAGCGGCAGCCGCCGCTCGGCGCTGGCTCACGCCGCTCGAATTGGGCTTGCTCGGCGGCATCTGGGGCGCATCGTTCCTTTTCATGCGCATCGCGGCCGGCGATTTCGGCGCGTTCGCGCTCGTCGAGATGCGCCTTGCACTCGGCGCGCTGGTGCTGCTGCCGTTCTCGTGGCGCTCGCTGCCGCAGATCGGTGCGAGACTTTGGATCACGCTCGGCGCCATCGCCCTGATCAATACGGCCGTACCGTTCGTACTGTATGCATGGGCGGCGCAGCATGCGCCCGCGGGCGTCGTCGCGATCACCAATTCCACGGTGGTCCTGTTTGCGGCGCTGTTCGCCCACTTCTTGTATGGTGAACGCATCAACGCATGGCGGGCGGCCGGCTTGGTCGCAGGTTTCGTCGGCGTCGTCGTGCTCGCCGGCGAAAAGACCGGCGGCGCGAGCGCATGGCCCGCGGTGCTGGTCGGAACTCTGGGCGCGGTCATGTACGGGGCGGGAGCGAATTTGTCGGGCCGGCATTTGATCCCGCGACTGCCGCCCGGCGCGATCGCCGCAGCGACGTTGACGGCCTCCGCCGTGCTGCTGGCGCCGCTCGCCTACATCACCTGGCCCGCCGCGCAGATACCGATGAGATCCTGGGTGAGCGCCGCGGCCCTCGGACTGCTGTGCACCGGGTTCGCCTATCTGCTCTATTACCGCATCATGGGTCGAATCGGCGCCCCGAGAACCGCCAACGTGACCTATCTGATTCCCTTGTTCGGCGTACTGTGGGCGTGGCTGCTGCTCGGCGAACCGTTGAGCATGCGGGTCGCGATGGCAGGCGCTTTGATTTTGGGCGGCGTAGCATTGGGTCAGCGCCAATGAGAGCCAATTTCTTTCGCACCGCACTGATCCTGGGCTTGGTTTCCGCGATCGGGCCGTTTGCGGTCGACATGTACTTGCCGGCGCTGCCCTCGATCGGCAACAGCTTGGGAGCGAGTTTGCACGCCGTGCAGCTGAGCCTCATGAGCTTCATCCTCATGATGAGCCTCACGCAGTTGCTCTACGGACCGCTCTCGGATATCGTCGGCCGCAAGCCGCCGCTTTATTTCGGTATGACGCTGTTCGGACTCGCGAGCATCGGCTGCGCGCTCGCCCCAAACATAGCCGTGCTGATCGGCTTGCGCGCTCTGCAGGGCGTTGGTGCCGGCGCCGGCGTCGTCATTCCTCGCGCCGTCGTACGCGATCTGCATACCGGCGCCGACGCGGTACGGCTCATGTCGCTGCTGATGCTGGTGTTCAGCGTGTCGCCGATATTGGCGCCGGTCTCTGGCAGCCTCGTCGTGCTGCTCGCCGGCTGGCGCGGCATTTTCTGGGTCATCGCCGCGGCGGCTGCGCTCGGCTTGATGCTCGCCGCATCGCAACTGAAGGAAACCCGACCGGCGCCGGAGCGGCTGCAGAGTTCCTGGTCGAGCGCGTTGTCCGCCTATGGGCGCCTGCTCGCCGACCGCAACTTCATCGGCCTGGTCCTGATCGGTGCATTCGGCATGTCCGGCTTCTTCATTTATCTCGCGAATTCGTCGTTCGTGATCATCAATCATTACGGTCTGTCGCCGACGCTCTATAGTTTCTTCTTCGCCTCCAATGCCGCGGCGTTCATCGGCGCCGCTCAGTTCAACCACTGGCTCACGGGCCGCTTCGGCCTTCAGGCCGTCATTCGCGTTGCCGTCGCGGGCTTCGCACTGACGATGCTGACGCTGTTCGCGGTCATGGTGCTGGGCGTGGACCGCCTCTCGGTGATGGCGATATTCTTGTTCGTCGGATACTGCTTCTTGGGCCTGGTCGTACCGAATGCAACGGTGTTGTCGTTGGAGCGCCATGGCCCGATCGCCGGCACGGCGTCGGCTTTGTTGGGGACTTTGCAAATGACCGTTGCGACCGTCGTGATGGCGATCGCGGCGATCTTCGCGAACGGTACCCCGCTGCCGATGGTCGGCGGCATCGCCGCCTGCGCGCTGCTTGCGTTCGGCTTGGCGCAGTTGATCTTGCGCCGAACTTCGAGCGGTGATCCCGAGCAAAAACCGGCGTCTGCCTGAGCGACACCCGTCATTTTTGAAAAAAAGAAGTGCCGTTTCGGTGCACGGCATGTTACCAATGGCTCTTCAACCCAAGGAACCAATGGATGAACGCCACGTCCGTCGCTGGCACAAACACGGCACCGGCAACCAAGCTGCGCTCGGGTGCGTTGAATCTCATCGAAATGATCGGCCAATCGTTGGCGGTCATCGCCCCGACGCTGACGCCGGCATTGAATATCAGCGTCGTCGCGAGTCTCGCCGGAATCGGTTGCTGGCTGTCATTCTTGATCGGCACCGTCGGTGTCGTGATCGTGGCCGCGAGCGTCGGCACCCTGGCGGCGCGGCACCCCCAAGCCGGATCCTATTTCGTCTACATTGGACGCGGCTTCGGGCCGTTCGCAGGCGCCCTAGCCGGCTGGGCGATGATCAGCGCGTATCTGTGCACCGGGGTCGCCGTGGCGGTGTCGTTCCCGATTTTTCTGGGAAATATTCTCAGCGCGTTCGGCGTGCATCTCGCGACCCCGTCGATGTGCGTCTTTATGCTGGCATTCATCGCGGTCGTCACCTACTCGGGCTACCGGGACATCCAATTGTCGTCGCGCGTAGGCGTGATCCTCGAAGCCATCTCGGTCTGCATCATCATCGGCATCACGGTATTGATCGTGCGGATGCATGGCACCGTCATCGATCCGGCGCAACTGAATGTTTCGACGTTCAAAATGGGCGGCGTATTCTCCGCGCTGCCGTTCGTCATATTCTGTTTCGTCGGGTTCGAGAGTGCCGCGACCCTCGCGAAGGAATCGGACGATCCGCGGCGCAACGTTCCGATTGCGGTGATCGGCTGTGCCGCCTTCGCCGGCCTGTTCTTCACCTTGATGGCCTACTTCATCGTGTTCGGCAACGGCAACGATGCCGCTGCGCTGGGCAAGAGTTCGCAGCCGTTCGGCGACGTCGCGATCAAGGCGGGCCTCGGTTGGGCATCGACGGTCGTGTACTTTGCCGCGCTGATCTGCGTGTTCGCCTGTGCCCTAGCCTGTGTGAATGCCGCCTCAAGGCTGATGTTCTCGATGGGCAAGTACCAGTTCCTGCATGGATCGCTCGGTCTCGTGCACGACACCCATCAAACGCCGCATCGTGCGATTCTTCTGTGCGGGGGATTATTGGCGGTCTTGAGCCTCGCGGTGGTGCCGCTCGGGTTCCTGGATGCCTTCGGATATACCGGCACGATCGCGAGCTACGGATTCGTCGTCGTCTACCTGGCGCTTTGCATCGTCGCGCCCGTGGACTTGAAGAAGAGCGGCGAGATGTTGCCGCGGCATGTGCTCGTCGGCGCGCTCGGGGCCGCGCTGATGTCGTTCGTGATCGTCGGCAGCGTCTACCCGCAGCCGGAATTTCCTTACAACATTCTGCCGTATCCGTTCCTTGCATATATGATCGCCGGCGCCATCTGGTTTGCTATCCTAAAGGTCAAGTCGCCGCAGACTCTGATTTCCATTCAGCACGACCTGGAAGGCTGAGTGCTCCAATGACCGAGACCATGCGCGGCAATCCCGACGAACTGCTGGCCAACGTCCAGCGGGAGGACGCGCGCGCGCGGCGCGGGCGGCTGCGAATTTTCTTCGGCGCCTCGGCCGGCGTGGGCAAGACCTACTCGATGTTGGAAGCGGCCCGGGCGGCACGCGCCGGCGGCGCCGATATCGTCGTCGCCTATGTCGAACCCCATGGGCGCATCGAGACCGAGCGCTTGCTCGAGGGTCTCGAGCAGCTGCCGCTCCTCCAGGTCCGCTACCGCGGCATCACTCGACGCGAGCTCGATCTCGACGCCGCTCTGCGACGCAAGCCCGCGATCGTGCTCGTCGATGAGCTCGCACACTCGAACATTGCCGAGGGCGAGCCGCTGCCGCGGCATGCCAAGCGCTGGCAGGACGTCGAGGAGCTGCTGGACGCCGGCATCAGCGTTTGGAGTACGCTCAACGTTCAGCATCTCGAGAGTTTGAACGACGTCGTCGCCGGCATCACGGGTATCCGCCAGCAGGAGACGTTGCCGGATCGGATATTCGACGAAGCCGATGAAGTCGAGCTGATCGACCTGCCGCCCGACGACTTGCTGGCCCGGCTGAAGGCGGGCAAGGTGTATGCGCCCGACCGGGTGGGCACTGCGACCGAAAAATTCTTCCGGAAATCCAACCTCCTGGCGCTGCGCGAACTCGCGCTGCGCCGCACGGCGGATCGGGTGGATGCCGCGGCGCTGGAGTTTGCGGGCCAGACATCCACCTCGCGTCCATGGCTGGCGCGCGATCGGTTCCTGATTGCCGTCACACTGGACGGCCAGGCGGAACAACTGGTGCGCATCGGCAAGCGCTTTGCCGACGCGCTCGACGCCGAGTGGCTCGTGGTGTCGGTCGAGACGCCGCAGCTTCTGAAGCTGTCCGAAAGCGAACGTAACCGGCGTATCGATATCCTGCGGCTAGCCGAATCGCTGGGCGCCGAAACCGTGACGCTCGACGGCTCGTCGGCAATCTACGCGCTGCTCGAATATGCACGCCTGCGCAACGTGACCCGAATCGTGATCGGCGAAGCGAAGCGTGTCGGTTGGCGCGCGTGGTTGCGCCGTTCCACGACGACCGAATTCGTGCGCCGCGGCCGCGGCTTCGACATCTCGGTCATCGCGCGCCGCGAGACCTATTCGCCTGCGCGAAAAGAGGTGCCCGACGCCGCTGCGACCGAGATTCGGTGGGAACGATATTGGGCGGCGCTCCTGATCTCGGCGTGCTGCACCGGCGCCGCGGCGCTGATGTATCCGTACTTCGACTTGACCAACCTCATCATGGTGTACCTGCTTGGGACCACGGTCGCCGCCTTGCGGCTAGGGCGCGGCCCGGCCAGCTTCGCGGCGGTCGCAAGCGTCACGGCATTCGATTTCTGCTTCGTGCCGCCGCGATTCAGCTTCGCGGTGAGAGACATTCAATACCTCGTGACATTTGCCGTGATGCTCGTGATGGCGCTGGTCATCGCCAGCCTCGTCGCGAACGTGCGCGCTCAGACGCGCGTCGCCGGCGCTCGCGAACGCCGGACCTCGTTGCTCTATGCGATGAGCCGGGAACTGGCCGCGACGCGCAGCTTCAACAATCTGGCGCGGGTTGCAATCAAGCATGTCGCCGAGACCTTTGCGAGCCGTGCGACCGTGTTGTTGCCGGATGCGGACGGGCATCTGCAAGCTCTGCAAGGCGTGGAGCTGGCGGAATCTCTCGACGGCGCCGATCTATCGGTTGCCCAATGGGTTTTCGATCACGGCCGGCCGGCCGGCCTTGGCACCGACACTCTGCCCGCCGCGGCTGCGCAGTACGTGCCGCTCACGGGCACGCACCAGACGCTGGGCGTGCTCGCCGTTCAGCCCACCCAGCGCCGCCGCTTGTTGCTGCCCGAACAGAGCCACCTGCTCGAGACGTTCGCCGGCCAGATTGCGCTGGCGATCGACCGCTCGAAACGCGCCGAAGAGGCCGAGGCCGCACGCGTCGCCGTGGAAACGGAAAGTCTGCGCAACAGCTTGCTCGCGTCGATCTCGTACGACCTGCGTGCGCCCTTGGAGACGATCACCGAGGCGAGTCGCGCGCTCAATGACCCGAATTTCAAACCCGACGCGAGAGCGGACGGCGCGACCCGTCCCCAACTCGCCCGCTCGATCGAGGTCAAAGCGCGGGAAATGTCCGAAATCATCGCAAACGTACTCGATCTGATGAGTTTCGAGGTCGGCAAAGTGCACCTGCGCCGCGACTGGAACAGCGTCGATGATCTCGTCGCCGCGGCGGTCGAACGACTCGACGGGCATTTCGCCGAGCACCCGATCGATGTGGCGCTTCCGGCCGAGTTGCCGTCGGTGTACGTCGACGCGACGCTCGTCGCGCGAGTCTTGGTCAATCTGCTCGATAACGCCATCAAACACACGCCGTCCGGAACTCGGATCACGGTCTCGGCGGGACTCGAGGCCGAGGCGGTGCGCGTCGTCGTTGACGATAATGGGCCGGGGCTGCCGCCGAACCCGGAGCGGTTATTCGCCAAATTCCAGCGGGGTCGCGATGATTCGAGCGCCGGCGGCGCTGGCTTGGGGCTCGCGCTTTGCAGGGCAATCGTCAACGCGCACGGCGGTCAAATCTCGGCAATGCAGCGCCCAGGAGGCGGAGCAAGGTTCGTGTTCACGGTTCCTACGACGCCGAGCGCGCCGTAGCGCATCTTGCCGTGATTGCGGGCTAGTGCGAGCCCGCCGGCTGATATTTCCCGTCTGTATCCGGGCTATTCGAATCCAGCAGCGCGTCGGCGCCGCCGAGACGTGAAATGTAATCGGCCAGCGCATCCTTTTCCTGGGGGCGCATGCCCCGCAGTGCGCTGGTCATCTCGGGAGGTGCGAGGTCTTTGTGCAAGCCCGCGGCGGCCTCGATTTGTCGTCTCAAATAGGGATAATGTTGACCGGCTATGCGGGGCACTCGATTGCCCGAGTCGCCTAGACCGTCGACACCGTGACAAGCCGCGCAAATGTGCGCAAATATCTCCTGTCCCACACGCAGGTGTTCACCCGAGCCCTTGACCGGATCCGGGTTCGCAGCCAGGCCCGCAAGATAGCCCGAAACCGCGACGATGTTATGTTGGTCGCCGAACGTCGCGTGTGCCGTCACGATTTGCATTGCGATATCTTGCCGTGCTCCCGACCGGAACACGGCCAGCTGCCTCTCGAGATAACGTTTTTGCTGGCCGGCAAGGCTGGGGATGGCGCCATCCGGCGAGCCCCAGGCGTTCGGTTGATGACAGACGACGCAAGGTGCGTAGAGGCGGCTTCCGCTGGCTGCCGGGGGCGAGGCTTGCACCACGCCACCGATAACCATGAATATTATGGCCTGCAGAAACCCATGCTGAATCCGCCGAGCCGCGTTTTCCATTGGCACAGCATAAACGGTTCGGCGGCCCCCGCAGTCAGGGAAATTACTTACATCGAAGAGTTGATTCCCCTTGCACCGGGTATCCGCGGCGGTACGGAAATTGGAGGTCGGGCAAACCGCGAAAGACGCTGCCTGGACGCCGTTATTCCGGCAGACCAAAACCAAGCGTCCCCGTGAACTCCAAGTAAGCGCAGACCGGCAGCAGGACGACGAGCGACAGGACGGCCGAAATTCGCACGAAACGCGCGAGCGATTTCGATTGGCAGTTCGCGGCGCATTGATAGGTCGCAACCGTCACGAATAGGTCAAATAGGAACCCGAATATGCCGTAGACCCGAATGAGCAGCGCGTTTTCCGGATTGATCAGCAAGCCCAACGCGCTATAAACCAAGGAGCCCAGGACTCCATAAGCCCAAAACACCCTGCTCAGCGAGGTCTTCCCCTGCAGCGACTCGCGTACCGCGGTCATGACACTCATGAATACACGGGCGCTAATATCGTGATCATCGGCATTGACATTGCGACTCCTTGGGAACTCGAGCACGCAAACCGCTGTACCGGCCCGGCGCGATGCCCACGGCATGGCTTTTATGCTAAACCTCGTGAATTTCAAATAATGTTATTACAATCAACAATCTAATAAATATTTCCGGGAACCGCGGGCTTGGGACCTGCGTAACACTCGCACAGAGGCGGTATGCTGGCAGGGGCCGGCCGCAATGATGGCTGCGCGCAGCGAGTAGGCGCGTTTTGCCGAGGATGAAGCAGCATGTCTTTTGCACCGATGGACTTTGGCTTGGGCACGACCGCCGATGCGATCCGTGAAGCGACGGCGAGATTCGCGACGGAAAAAATCAAACCCATCGCCACGCGCGTCGACGCGACCAATACTTTTCCGCGCGAGCTGTGGCCGCTCATGGGCGAACTCGGATTGCACGGGATCACGGTGGAGGAGGAATGGGGTGGTTTGGGCCTGGGCTATCTCGAACACGTCGTCGCCATGGAGGAAATCTCGCGCGCATCGGCGTCGGTCGGTCTCGCGTACGGCGCCCACTCCAATCTTTGCATCAATCAGATCCGTCGTTGGGCGAGCCCCGCGCAGAAAACGCGCTATCTGCCCAAGCTCATCAGCGGTGAACACGTGGGAGCGCTCGCGATGAGCGAGGCGGGATCGGGCTCGGACGTGGTGTCGATGCAGCTGCGTGCGGAACGGCACGGCGATCGCTTCGTGCTCAACGGCACGAAGTTTTGGATCAGCAACGCGCCGCAGGCGGACACGCTCGTCGTCTACGCACGCACGGGCGCCGGCACCGGTGGGATTACCGCATTCTTCGTCGAGAAAACGATGGTCGGCTTTCGGGTCTCCAAGGCGCTGGAGAAGATGGGTATGCGCGGCTCGGACACCGCCGAGCTGGTGTTCGAGGATTGCGAAGTGCCCGCCGAGAATGTCATGGGGCCTCTGAACGGCGGCATCGCGGTGCTGATGAGCGGATTGGACTTTGAGCGCCTCGTGCTTTCGGCCGGACCACTCGGACTCATGCAGGCTTGCCTCGACGTGGTGCTGCCGTACGTCCGCGACCGCAAACAATTTGGCCGCGCGATCGGCTCCTTTCAGCTGATGCAGGGCAAAATCGCCGATATGCATGTTGCGCTCAATTCGGCTCGCGCCTACGTTTATGCGGTCGCGCGCTCGTGCGACGCCGGCAAGACCAATCGCATCGATGCGGCCGGCGCAATCCTGTTGGCCTCCGAGAATGCGGTCAGGACCTGCTTGGAAGCCATACAGGCCTTGGGAGGTGCCGGCTACACCAAGGAATGGCCGGTCGAGCGCTTCCTACGAGATGCGAAGCTGTATGACATCGGCGCCGGCACCAATGAAATTCGCCGCTTTCTGATCGGCCGGGAGTTGATCGGCGAATGAACGGGCCGCCGGCGAAACCTGGTAGCGACAATGCCCGGATCAATGCGCGGCTCGCCGCGGAGCTGCGCCGACGCGTCGCCGACGCGGCGCTCGGCGGTCCCGAGGCGGTGCGCGCACGGCACAAGGCGCGCGGCAAATTGCTGCCGCGCGAACGCGTGGACCGGCTGCTGGACCCGGGTTCGCCGTTTCTCGAAATTTGCCAGCTTGCGGCGTTTGGATTGTATGACGATGAGGCGCCGGGAGCCGGCATCATCGCGGGCATAGGCCGCGTTGCGGGCCGCGAGGTCATGGTCGTCGCGAACGATTCGACCGTGAAGGGCGGCGCGTATTTTCCGATCACCGTGAAGAAGCATCTGCGCGCGCAGAAGATCGCAGAGGAAAACCGCCTGCCCTGCGTATACCTCGTCGATTCGGGCGGCGCGAACTTGCCGTACCAGGCCGAGGTGTTCCCGGACGTCGAACACTTCGGGCGCATATTCTTCAATCAGGCGCAGATGTCGGCGTCAGGCGTTGCACAAATCGCTTGCGTCATGGGCAGCTGCACGGCCGGCGGCGCCTACGTTCCGGCGATGTCGGACGAGAGCGTGATCGTGCGCGGACAGGGCACCATTTATCTCGCCGGTCCGCCGCTCGTCAAGGCCGCGACCGGAGAGATCATCTCGGCGGAGGAATTGGGCGGCGCCGACACCCACGCGCGTCGTTCGGGCGTCGTCGATCACGTCGCCGAAAACGACGAGCACGCGTTGTTGATCGTTCGAGACATCGTCGGCAGGCTCAACACGCAGAAACGCATCGATATCGAACTGCAGCCGCCGCGGCCGCCGGCGCTCGACCCATTGGGCCTCTACGACATCATTCCGAGTGACGTGCGGGCACCCTACGACGTGCGCGAGGTGATCAAGCGCATCGTCGATGATTCGGCGCTGCACGAGTTCAAGTCCCTCTACGGCACGACCTTGGTCTGCGGATTTGCGCATATCTGGGGGATACCGGTCGCGATTTTGGCCAACAACGGCGTGCTGTTCTCCGAGAGCGCCTTGAAGGGCACGCATTTCATCGAACTGGCGTGCCAGCGGCGCATACCACTGCTGTTTCTTCAGAACATCTCCGGCTTCATGGTCGGCGGCAAATACGAAGCAGGCGGCATCGCCAAGGATGGCGCCAAACTGGTCACGGCGGTCGCCACGGCGTCGGTCCCCAAGATCACCGTGCTCATCGGCGGCAGCTTCGGCGCCGGCAACTATGGAATGGCGGGACGCGCCTATTCGCCGCGCTTCCTGTTCACTTGGCCCAACAGCCGCATCAGCGTCATGGGCGGCGAACAGGCCGCATCGGTCTTGGCGACGATCAAACGCGACGCGATGGAGGCGCGCGGCGAAACCTGGAGCACAGCCGACGAAGCCGCGTTCAAAGCGCCGGTGCTCGCGCGCTATGAGTCCGAGGGCGATCCCTACTACGCCAGCGCGCGGCTTTGGGATGACGGCATCATCGATCCCGCGCACACACGCGACGTGCTCGGCCTGGCATACGCGGCGACCTTGAACGCGCCGATACCTGAACGCGCCCAATTTGGCATGTTCCGAATGTAAGTCCCTTGATCGAATCCGTCCTCATTGCCAATCGCGGCGAAATCGCTCGCCGGATCATTCGCACAGCGCGGCGCTTGGGCGTGCGCACGATCGCGGTTTATTCCACGGCGGATGCCGAGGCGCCGTTCGTCCGAGAAGCCGATGCAGCGATTGCGATCGGCGCGGCGGCGGCGCAGGACAGTTATCTTTCCGCCGCGAAGATGCTCGACGCCGCACGACAAGCGCATGCGGCCGCAATCCATCCCGGTTACGGGTTCCTCTCGGAGAACGCCGCCTTCGCCGACGCGGTGCTGGCGGCAGGGCTCGTCTGGGTCGGCGCGCCGCCCGCCGCGATCCGTGCAATGGGCCGCAAGGACGCGGCCAAGGCGCTGATGATACGGGCCGGCGTCCCCGTGACACCCGGTTATCTCGGAGAAATTCAGTCGCACGAGCGGCTGCGCGCCGAGGCGCGCGCCATCGGATACCCGGTGCTCATCAAGGCCGTGGCGGGCGGCGGCGGCAAGGGAATGCGCCGCGTCGATGACCCGACGCTGTTCGAGGAAGCGCTCGCCGCCTGTCGTCGCGAGGCGGCATCGGCCTTCGGCGACGATCGCGTGCTGCTGGAGAAATACATACTCGCACCGCGGCATATCGAGGTTCAGGTATTCGGCGATGCCCACGGACACATCGTGCATCTGTTCGAGCGCGACTGCTCGCTGCAGCGGCGTCACCAGAAGGTCATCGAGGAAGCACCGGCGCCCGGCATGGATCCGGCCACCCGCGAGGCGATCTGCTCGGTGGCGGTGCAAGCCGCGCAGGCCGTCGGTTACGTCGGCGCGGGCACCGTCGAATTCATTGCCGATGCCAGCGCCGGACTGCGCGCCGATCGCATCTGGTTCATGGAAATGAACACGCGCTTGCAGGTCGAACATGGCGTCACCGAAGCGATCACCGGAGAGGACCTGGTCGAGTGGCAATTGCGCGTCGCGAGCGGAGAGGCGCTGCCGCGACGACAGGACGAACTCACGATCGACGGCTGCGCCATGGAGGCGCGCCTCTATGCGGAGAACCCCGCGACCGGTTTTCTGCCCTGCACCGGGCCGCTGCGACACGTGCGCCTGCCCGTCGATATCCGCGTCGACAGCGGCATCGAGCAAGGCGGCGAAGTCAGCGGCTTTTACGATCCGATGATCGCGAAGCTCATTGTGCACGCCGCCAACCGCCGGGCCGCGGCACGCGCCTTGGGCGCGGCCTGCGCGAGCGTCGAAATCTGGCCGGTGCGCACCAACGCGGCGTTCTTATGGCGCGTCGCCAGCGATCCGGCGTTCGTCGCCGGCGAGATCGACACCGGGTTCATCGAACGTCGCGCCGCATTCCTGATTCCGGCCGCCGAGCCCGGCGATGAGATCGTACGAGCGGCGGCGCGCGCGTTGCTGCCGGAGGACACGACGGATCCATGGACCGGTCTCAGCGGATTTCGGGCCAACACGAGGCCGTACAGGCAAGTGGAGGTGGCGCTCGGCGGACGCAACTATATGACGAACATCGATCCGGCGCCGCATGCCGCGCCGCATGCCGCATCGCTCGCCGCGCGAGTGCGCCGCATCGATGCCGAGCAGGTATTGTTCCACCACGGCGAAGCTTGGGAGTTCGGCCTGCCGACGAGCGCTCGGGCAATTGCCGGCGGCGCGATATCGGACGGCGCGCTGCGCTCGCCGATGCCGGGGCGTATCGTCAGCGTGGCGGTGCAGCTGGGACAGCGGGTATCGAAGGGTGCAACGATCCTCGCGCTCGAGGCCATGAAGATGGAACATGCGCTGATCGCGCCGTTCGACGGCATCGTCGTCGAGCTGTCGGTCGCCGCCGGAGATCAGGTTCCCGAGGGTGTGACATTGGCGCAAATTGCCGGAGAGACATGATGGCTGGGCGCTTTTACGAGGATTGGACCGTGGGCGAACGGATCGAGCATGCGATTCGCCGTACAGTAACCGAAACCGACAATCTGCTGATCACGACGTTGACCCACAATGTGCAGCCGCTGCACCTGGATGCCGAGGCGGCTGCGGCAAGCGAATTCGGCCGTATTCTCGTCAACGGCGTCTTCACGTTTGGCCTCATGGTCGGCGTTTCGGTCGCGGACACCACGCTCGGTGTGCTGATCGCGAACCTCGGCTACGACCAGTTGCTGATGCCAAAGCCGGTCTTCGTCGGCGACACCTTGCGCGGCGACACGACGGTCGCGGAACTGCGAGAAAGCCGATCTCGGCCGCAAGCTGGAATCGTGATCTTTGCGCATCGCATGCTCAATCAGCGCGACGAGATCGTCTGCACCTGCTTACGCACCGCGCTGATTCGCAAAAAACCCGCATGAAACTGCGCTCGCTATTGTTCGTACCCGGCGATCGGCCCGACCAGATGGAGAAGGCGCGCAGCGCCAACGCGGACGCACTGATACTCGATTTGGAGGACGCGGTCGCGCCGGCGCACAAGGCGCAGGCGCGCGACCACGTCGCCAAATTCCTGGCCAGCGCTGCGCGCCCTGCGCAAGTTTTCGTGCGCATCAACCCCTTGAGTCTAAGCTTGGCCGATCAAGATCTCGCCGCATTGACCGACTCGTCGCCCGATGGCCTCGTGCTGCCGAAGGCCGAAGGCGCGGCGTCTATTCTCTATCTCGAGCGGCGCCTCGGCGCACTTGGCCTGCCGTTTCGTCCGATCCTGCCGATCGCCACGGAAACGCCGCTGGCGGTGTTCAAGCTGGCGGAGTATGCGCCGCTCGCCGACCGGCTCTGCGGCCTGACCTGGGGTGCGGAGGATCTGCCGGCGGCTATCGGCGCGTCGCAGGCGCGGCTCTCCGACGGCAATTTCACGGCCCCTTATGAAATCGCTCGAGCCTTGACGCTGTTCGCGGCCCACGCGGCCGGCGTGCCGGCCATCGAAACCGTTTACCCCGCATTTCGAGACAACGATGGCTTGACGCGGTATGCGGCTCGCGCCGCGCGCGACGGCTTCACGGGCATGTTGGCGATCCACCCCGGCCAAATCGCCGTCATCAATGCCGCCTTTACGCCCACTCCCGAGGCGGTTGCGCGGGCGCAGCGCATCGTGCAGGCGTTCGCACAAGACCCGGATCGGGGCGTCATCGATCTTGACGGCGCGATGCTCGACGCGCCGCACCTAAAGCAGGCGCGGCAGCTGCTGGCGCGCGCCTCAACCGGCTAAGTTACGTCGAAATTCACCGGGCGATGCGCCGGTCCACTTTCTGAATGCGCGGTGAAATGCGCTGCGCTCCGCAAATCCCAGCTGCAGCGCGATGTCGAGTACGGTCTGCCGCGAGTGGCTCAACAGCCCAATGGCGAGATCCCGCCGCAATTGATCCTTGATGACTTGATATGCGACCCCCTCTTCACGCAAACGCCGGCGCAAGGTCACCGGCGTCATGTTCATTTCGCGTGCCAGCGTCTCGAATTCCGGCGCTCCCGCCGGAAGCGCCTGCCGCAGTCGGCGCCGAATTCGCGCGCCGAGGCTGCCGGCGTTCTTGTACTTCAGCAAGATATTTTCCGGCGCATGGCGCAGAAACTCCTTGACGGAACGTTCGTCCTGGACGACCGGCAAACTCAGGCAGCGCGCATCGAACTCGACGCAGGTATCCGGCATATCGAAACGCAAATTGGTCGAATACATCAACCGGTATTCGGCACTGTGCTGCGGCTCCGGATAGCCAAATTGAGCGCGCTCGATCGCGATGCGCCGGCCGACGAGCCAACACGCGACACCGTGCATCAACATCAGCAGGGTTTCATGCGCGAACACGCGCGGCGCCGCGCCGCTCCGGCGCTCCCGCAACACGATCTTCGCCTTGCTCGCTTCGATGCAAACACTGGCCGCTATGTCGTCGAAGATCAAGCCATAGAAACGCGCGCTGCGTTCGAGCGCCTGCGCCAGGTTCTCGCAATGCACGACCGTATGGCAGAGCATCGCGAAGCTGCCGACCTTCATGCGGCGCGAATCCTGACCAAAAAACTCGTCGTCGAGGGTGCGCGCGATCAGGCGCCACAATGCCCCGAACTGCTTCGCCGACACGCGCGCCTGCGGCGCGAGAAGAAGATTCGGCGATAGTTCGACGGCCCGCAGCAACGCATCGACGTCCATATGACGCGCGCGCACCGGCGCCAACGCCGCCACGACGAACGAGATCGCAACCGTTCCGGGCTCGGCCGTATGCCTCTGCCCGCGACCCGCGCCTCGATTTGCGCCATACTCGCGCTTCGCGGCATTGTCTAAATGTTGCATTTTTGATCACACATTTTGCACGCTTTGGGCAACGAAGTGCGCGCGTTCCGCTTTTATAGTTTACGGGATACCAGCGCCGCAAGAACCGGGCAAACACCATGCAGCCGGATTTATACAGCGAGGAGCGGCGATTGATTCGTGATCGCGCGGAATCTCCTAGGGCGTGACGCGGATGCTTGATCCAGCGGCGCCACGAGCCGGCGGCCGGTGCCCGCGGCAGCCGGTGTAGGATGGGTGCAACATGAAGATTACATTCATCGGATTGGGAAACATGGGCGCGCCGATGGCGCGCAATTTACTGAAGGCCGGTCACGGCCTCGTCGTCTACGACCTCGTGCCGGCGGCCGTCGCCGCGCTCGTGGGCGCCGGCGCGAGCGCCGCAAAATCGATCAAGGAGGCGGCGGCCCGCGCCGAACTGCTGATCACGATGCTGCCCTCATCGCCGCACGTCAAGTCCGCTTACTTTGGCGCGGACGGCGTGCTCGCCGGCATCGCGCCGGGAGTCAGCTTGGTCGACTCCAGCACCATCGATCCGCAGACCGCGCGCGAAGTGGCGTCGGCGGCCGCGGCACACGGCAATCCGATGGCCGATGCGCCGGTTTCGGGCGGAACGGGCGGAGCGGCGGCGGGCACCTTGACCTTCATGGTTGGCGCGACGGCCGAGCTCTTCGAGCGAATCGAACCGGTGTTGGCGCTGATGGGCAAGAACATCGTCCATTGCGGCGCGTCCGGCAACGGGCAGGTCGCGAAGATCTGCAACAACCTGCTGCTCGCGATTTCGATGATCGGGGTCTCGGAGGCCATGAACTTAGGCGCATCGCTCGGCATCGATCCCAAGGTCTTGGCGGGAATCATCAATACCTCGAGCGGTCGGTGCTGGAGTTCGGACACCTACAACCCCTACCCTGGCGTCATGGAATCGGTGCCCGCGGCGCGCGGGTACACGGGCGGATTTGGCGCGGATCTCATGCTCAAGGATCTCGGACTCGCGCTGGATGCGGCGAAGCACGCCAGGCAACCGGTCGTGCTCGGCGCCGTCGCGCAGCAGCTCTATCAGATGTTCAGCGCCCGGTGCGCCGGCGCAGAGGATTTCTCGGCGATCATCAAACTCTATATGCAAAGGAAATTCCAATGAACGAAGCTGCCAGCGCGGATCGGGTTCGCTCATGATCGACTGCCAGATCGAGGGGTCGATCGCCCTAATCACGATCAACAATCCGTCCGCCAACACCTTCACGGCGCCCGGCCTGCTGCAATTGAGCGAATTGATCGACTCGCTGAATCGCAACCGCGAGATCTACGCCGTGGTCGTCACCGGCCATGGCGAAAAGTTCTTTAGCGCCGGCGCGGACCTCAAGAATTTCGCGGACGGCGACAAGATCCAGGCAAGGCTGATGGCGCAGCGCTTTGGCGCGGCGTTCGAAGCGCTGCAATGCGCACGCGCGGTGACGATTGCCGCGATCAACGGCTACGCGATGGGCGGGGGGCTGGAGTGCGCGCTCGCGTGCGATTTGCGCATCGCCGAGGAGCACGCGCAGATGGCACTGCCGGAGACCTCGGTCGGACTGCTGCCTTGCGGCACCGGCACGCAGACTTTGCCGTGGCTGGTCGGCGAAGGATGGGCAAAGCGCATGATCCTCACGAATGAGCGCGTCGACGCCGGAACCGCGCTGCGCATCGGACTCGTCGAACAAGTCGTTGGGCGCGGCCACGCACGGGCTGCGGCCCTCGGCATCGCACAGCGCACCTGCGGCTTGAGTCCGCGCGCCGTCGAATACAGCAAGCAGCTGATCCAGCTTGCGCGTCAAGGCACGCCGCGCACGGCGGCACTCGCCTTGGAGCGCGAGCGCTTCATCGATTTGTTCGACGGAGCGGACCAGCGCGAAGGTTCGACCGCGTTCCTCGAGAAGCGCAAGCCGGTCTGGAAAAACGCGTGAGCGCGGGCTTGGTCCCCCGCGCGGGTCCCTAGCGGTGAGCGGCGCCGCGCCAATCGACCATGAAGCGCAAATCCTCTACACGGTGCAGAGCGGGATCGCGTTCGTCACGCTCAATCGCCCGGCGTCCCTCAATGCACTGTCGTTTGAGATGGTGCAGGAATTATATGAGCGGCTGCGCGATTTCGCGCGCGATGGCGGCGTACAGGCCGTGCTGATGCGTGGTTCCGGCGGCAGGGCATTTTGCGCCGGCGGAGATCTGCGCGCGCTGTACGACAGCCGCAAGGAATCCGGATCTTTGCACGAGGCGTTCTTCGTCGCGGAATATCGGCTCGATTACTTTTTGCACCGCTACCCGAAGCCGGTCGTGGCGCTCGCCGACGGCATCACGATGGGCGGCGGTATGGGTCTCGTGCAGGGGTCGAGTCTGCGCATCGTCAGCGAGGGCACGCGCATGGCGATGCCGGAAGTCGGCATTGGACTGTTTCCGGATGTCGGCGGCAGCTATTTCCTGTCGCGGCTGCCCGGGGCTCTAGGGGCCTACCTCGCCTTGACGGGCGCGCAAATTCGCGCCGCCGACGCCTTGTACGCGAGACTGGCCGACGCATATCTGACCGCCGCGGCAATCGCCGGACTCGAAGCGGCCTTCGCCGATCTCGCCTGGAGTGCCGATGCCGCCGGCACGCTTGCCGATGCGATTGGGACTCTGGCGGGCGCCGACGCGCCGCCCAGCCTGCAGCCGAGAACGGAGGCTGCGCCGCTCGCGGCGCTGCGCCCCGCGATCGACCTGCATTTCGCGCGAAAATCGGTAATCGAGATTCTGGATTCCTTGCGCAGCGAGAGGCGTGCCGGCTACGCCGAATGGGCCGAGCAGACGCTCAAATCATTGCAAAGCCGCTCGCCGACAATGCTTAGCGTAAGCCTGCGGCAGCTGCAACGCGGCAGCGCCTTATCGCTCGCCGATTGCTTGCGCATGGAACTCGGCATGGTGAGGCAATGCTTCGTCCAAGGGGATTTCATGGAGGGGGTGCGTGCCCTGATCATCGACAAGGACGGCGCGCCGCGTTGGCAACCGGACCGCATCGAGGCCGTGGACCCGGCCGAGGTCGAGGCTTTTTTTCAGGATCACTGGGCCGGCGCGACGCATCCTCTCGCGAACCTGGAAATTCTCGCGAAACTGGAGTAACTCGGCCGTCCGGACGAGTTGAACGCCCGAAGGGCGGCCCCGACAGGGGCGAGGCGCGCAGCGCCGAGTAATGAACGCTCAGCGGCTGCGTTCCAGGATGCTGACGTAGTTCGCGACTGCGGCGCCGCCCATGTTGAAGACGCCGCCGATCTTGGCATCGCGCACTTGCATGCCCTCGGGCGCCTCTTGGCACAATTGCATCGCGGTGAGCACGTGCATCGACACACCGGTCGCGCCGATCGGATGACCCTTGGCCTTGAGCCCGCCGGAAGGGTTGATCGGCAGTTTGCCGTCCATCGTCGTCCAGCCGTTCTTGATCGCGTCTGCGCCGCGGCCCGGCGCCGCCAAGCCCATCGCCTCGTACTCCATGAGTTCCGCGATCGTGAAACAATCGTGCGTTTCGGCGAACGACAGATCCGACAGCTCGAGGTGCGCGGCGGCGAGCGCCTTCGCCCACGCGCGTGCGCAGCCTTCGAAGCGCAGAATGTCGCGCTTCGCCAACGGCAGAAAGTCCTGCACATGGGCGGTGCCGCGAATCGCGACCGCGCGCGACATGGATTTCGCGACATCGGCGTCGGCCAACACCAGCGCGGCGGCGCCGTCGGAAACCGGAGAACAATCGGTGCGCTTCAACCTGCCGGCCACGGCGGGGTTGCGTTCGCTCAATTCGCGGCAGAACTCGAAACCAAGATCCTTGCGCATCTGCGCGTACGGGTTGTTGACGCCGTTCTTGTGATTCTTTGCGGCGATCAGCGCGAGTGCGTCGGATTGGTCCCCGTGGCGGCTCATATAGGCGTCGGCGATCCTGGCGAACACGCCCGCAAATCCGAGCTTATTGTCACGCTCTTCGGGCAAATACGACGCGCGCAGCAGATTGCGGCCGATTTCCTCGGCGGAGCACGCCGTCATGTGCTCGACGCCGACGACGAGCACGAGTCGCGCATGCTTGGCCTCGATGGCCCTGATGCCTTGATGCACCGCCGCTGAGCCGGTTGCGCAGGCATTCTCCACGCGCGTCGCCGGCTTGAATCGCAAGGCGGGGTCGGCCTGCAACACGAGCGAGGCCGTGAAATCCTGCGCCGAGAATCCGGCATTGAAATGGCCGATGAAGATCTCGTCGATCTCGCCGGCGGCAACGCCCGCATGGCGCAACGCCGCGTTCGCGGCGCCGATGACGAGACTCTCGACGGTCTCCTCGGGCTGTTTACCGAAGCGCGAATGGGACCAGCCAACGATTGCCGCCATTATGCTTCTCCTCGTGAAGACGAGTCCGGCATGAAAATCGTCGCCGGATGTTCGAGGTATTCCTTCAATGTCTGGATCATCGCCGCGGCGTCATAGCCATCCACGAACCGGTGATCGAACGAGGAGGACAAGTTCATGATCCGGCGCACGACGATCGCGCCGCCTTGGATCACGGGCCGTTCGACCGCTTTGTTGAGCCCGACGATCGCGACTTCCGGCATGTTGATGACGGGCGTCGAGGCGATGCCGCCGAGTTTGCCGAGGCTCGTCACCGTGATCGTCGAGCCCGTCAACTCCTCTCGAGTCGATCGATTGAGGCGTGCGCGTTCCGACAGACGACGAATCTCGGCGGCGAGGTCCCAGAGCGACAAGCGCTCCGCGTGACGCACGACGGGAACCTTGAGCCCGTCGGGCGTCTGGGTCGCGATGCCCGCGTGTACGGCTGCATGACGCACGAGCATGCCGCGCTGCGCATCATAGAGCGCGTTGCACTGAGGATAGGCTTTGAGCGTCCGTGTGAGCGCCAGGAGCACCAACGGCAAATACGTCAGCCCGGGGCCGTCCGTCTTGCGCGTGTCGTTGAGGTGCCGACGCAGGGACTCGAGTTCCGTGACGTCGACTTCTTCCACATACGCAAAATGGGGAATCGTGCGCTTCGCCTCGCTCATGCGCTCCGCAATCAAGCGCCGCAGGCCGATGACCTTGATCTCGGTGGTCGGAGCCGGCGCGACGCCTGGCGCCGGTCGAGGCGCGGCCGGCAGCGCCGCCGAGGCGCTTCCCGCGCGCGTGCTCGCCGCAACGATGTCGCTTTGCAAAATTCGGCCTCGCGGCCCCGAGCCCACGACGCCGCTCAACTCCAGGCCGGCCTCGCGCGCGCGGCGCCGATTGGCGGGCGAGGCCATGACCCGTGTCTGCGCCGGCGCAGCGGTGTTCGCAGGCTTCGCGGCATTCGCTGGCGCCGCGGTGTTTGCAGCCTTCGCGGTGTGTTCAGCCGCCGCCGCATGGCCAGGCACGACCGGGTTGGCTGCGAGCGCGGCAACGTCGAAAACGATCAGCGGCGAACCCACAGCGACCTTGTCGCCGGGCGTGCCGGTCACGGCGAGAACGCGGCCGCTGACCGGCGCGGGGACCTCGACCGATGCCTTGTCGGTCATGACTTCGACGATCGCCTGATCCTCGCTAACGACATCGCCGGGCTGGACATACCAGCGTACGATTTCGGCCTCGACCGTGCCTTCACCGAGATCCGGCATCTTGAACGTGTATTGACCGGAGCTGCTCACGCGGGCTCCATCGCGGCCCGGATCGCGGCTTGGACGCGTGCAGGCCCCGGAAAATATTGCCATTCGAATGCGTGCGGATACGGCGTGTCCCAGCCGGCGACGCGCTGGATCGGCGCTTCGAGCTCCCAAAAGCACTCTTCCTGGATGACCGAGAGGATCTCGGCGCCAAAACCCGAAAACCGCGTCGCCTCGTGTGCCACGACGCAGCGGCCGGTCTTCTTGACCGATGTGCAGATCGTGTCGACGTCGAGCGGCACGAGTGAGCGCAGATCGATGATCTCCGCATCCACGCCCGCGTTTGCGGCCGCCAGTGTCGCGACGAACACCATCGTGCCATAGGTGACGATCGTCAGATCGCTGCCGGAGCGGACGACATCGGCTTTGCCGAATGGCACGCCGTAATGGCCCTCCGGTACTTCGCCCTTGGGATGGGTGCTCCAGGGCACGGCGGCCTTGGTCGGATCGCCGTCGAAAGGTCCGTTGTAGAGCCGCTTTGGTTCGAAAAAGACGACCGGATCATCGTCCTCGATCGCGGTAATCAGCAGCCCTTTGGCGTCGTACGGGTTCGACGGCATGATGACCTTGATGCCGCTGACGTGCGTAAAGATCCCCTCGGGGCTTTGCGAATGCGTCTGGCCGCCGCGGATGCCGCCGCCGCACGGCGTACGAATCGTGACCGGTGCGAAGAATTCACCGGCAGTTCGATAGCGCAATCGCGCCAATTCGCTGACGATTTGATCGAAGCCGGGATATATGTAGTCCGCGAATTGAATCTCGGCGACAGGGCGCAAGCCGTTGACGCCCATGCCGATCGCGGCGCCGATGATCGCGCCCTCGGCGATCGGCGTGTCGAGCACGCGATGTTCGCCGTACTTGCGCTGCAGCCCGTCGGTCGTGCGGAATACGCCGCCGAAATAGCCGATATCCTCGCCCATGAGGATCACGGACGGGTCTCGCCCGAGCATTACGTCCATGCCTGAATTCAGCGCCTGTACCATGTTCATCTGAGCCATGCGCCTCAGCCCTTCTCGGTTCGCATGAGCGCGCGCTGCTTGAGCAAGTTCTGCGGTATTTCCTTGAATACGTCTTCGAACATCAGATCCGGATCGAGCCGCGGGCCTTCGTTCAGAGTGCCGAAGGTCACGGCCTCCTTCCAGCTCATGACGACCGCCGCGTCGAGCTCCGCGCTCAAGGCTTGATGGCGCTCCTCGGACCAGGCGCCGAGCTTGATCAAATGCCGCTTGAGGCGATCGATCGGATCGCCGAGCGGCCAGTGCTCGGGTTCGTCCTTGGCGCGGTAACGCGTCGGGTCGTCGCTGGTCGAATGCGGCCCTGCGCGGTAGGTCACCAGTTCGATGACCGTCGGTCCCGCGCCCTTGCGCGCACGCTCCGCCGCCCATTGCGTCACGGCGTGGACGGCCAAGAAATCATTACCGTCGACGCGGATGCCGGCGATGCCGTAGCCCGGGCCGCGCGCCGCGAATGAGCGTTGTTCGCCGCCGGCGTAACCCTGAAACGTCGAGATGGCCCATTGATTGTTGACGACGTTGATAATGACCGGCGCCTGGTAAACGGAAGCGAACAGCAGGGCGTGGTGGAAATCCGCCTCGGCGCTGCCGCCCTCGCCGATCCAGGTCGAGGCTATGTGATCCTCCCCCTTGATGGCCGCCGCCATGGCCCAGCCAACCGCCTGCGGCAGCTGCGTCGCCAAGTTGCCGGAGATCGAAAAAATATTGCCGGCCCGCGAGTGGTACATGACCGGCAATTGCCGACCCTTGCACATATCCCGCGTATTGGACAGCAGCTGGCACATCAGATCGACGAGCGGAATGCCGCGAGCGATGTGCAAGCCTTGATTGCGATAGCCCGGAAACAGCATGTCCGCCGGGCGCAGCGCCATGCACTGCGCAACCGATACCGCTTCCTCGCCGAGCGAGCGCATATAAAAGGAGATCTTGCCCGCGCGCTGCGTGCGCTGCATGCGCTCATCGTAGATGCGCGTCAGCAGCATATGCCGCAATCCCACCTGCAGATCAGATGCATCGAGATGCGGATTCCAGGGACCGACCGCATCGTGCGCGTCGTCCAAGACACGCACTAGTTCGAGCGCTAGCGGGCCAATGTCACGCACTTTGGCGGTGACTTCCGGTCGCGAGACCGCACCGGCGGGCGACAAGTCCACATAGCTGAAATCCGGGGCTTCGCCGGGGCGGGCCGGGGTCCGTGGCACATGCAGGCGGGATAGATTTCGCATTTTGGCGATCTTACGTCGCTGCGCCGCGTATTGGTGATTTCATTGGTCTGCACCCCGCGAAATAAGTACGTTTATACCGAAAATTGTCCCATAATGGAATATATGTATCGTCCCGCTCTCGATGCGATTGATCTGAAGATTTTGGACATTCTGCAACAAGACGGCGCGCTATCGGTTGCGGACGTCGCCGCGCGTGCACGCCAATCGACGACGACGTGCTGGCGGCGTATTCAGCATCTCGAAAAAACCGGCGTGATCAAGAAGCGCGTGGCCTTGCTCGACCGGGCTGCGCTCGGACTCGACGTCACGATACTTGCACACGTAAAGCTATCGACGACCGGGCGCGACGCAATCGCCACGTTCGAGGCGGCGATCCGCGATCGCAGCGAAGTGCTCGAGTGCTACACCTTGACCGGGGAATGGGATTTCTTGCTCAAGATCGTGACCAAGAACATCAAGGCTTTCGAAGCGTTTTATCTCGACCATCTGTCGCGTATACCCTGCGTTCAATCGGTCAATTCATCGGTTGCGGTGACGGTGATCAAAGAGTCGACCGCGCTGCCGCTCGGCGTCTGACGAGCCGCGAGGATGCGAGTGCTAGGTGCGCGCATTCGCGAAATGTGACCGCCTGCTCATCTATTGCCTGGTCGCTTATACGATCATTGCGCCGTGACCGGCCTTGCCGGTCCGTCGATGGTCATGTCGATAGGCTCAAAACGTTCTAATTGATTAGATTTTATCCATTGTCTCTCTTCCAAAGGACCCCTCCTCCGATGTCGTACCAATCTCGTCTTGTAATTCGCGCCCGGCTGCCCGTTGTGTTTCTTGCGAGCGGCATTGTGGTCGGTGTTTTTGGCGCTTGCGGCGCGGCGCATTCGGAAGAAGTCGGCGCCGGGATTCGCGTTGGCACGCTTGGAATTGGCGCCGACCTCGATTTCGGACTGATGAACCGCTTGAGCGCGCGCATCGGGTATAGCGCGCTCAACGTCAATCGCACGGTTACTTCGAGCGACGTGACCTACGACGGCACGCTCAAGCTTTCCACGCCGTCGGCGATACTGGATTGGTATGCGTTCGGCGGCGGTTTTCGCCTCTCGCTCGGCGCGGTTCAAAGCGGAACGAAGATCGACGCGACGGCCAGACCGGTCGCGGGAGTCATCACGCTGAACGGCACCCAATACAACAGCTCGCAGCTGGGTTCATTGACCGGCGAGTTCAAATTCGGCAACTCCGTCTCGCCCTATGTGGGGCTAGGATATGGCAACCCGGTGGGCACGGGGCATCGTGTGACGTTTCTGTTCGATCTCGGCGCGATCTATGGCGGCACGCCGAAGATCGCGTTGAACCCGGTCTGCGCTGCGCCGGCGGGAAGCGCAATTTGCACGCAACTCGCGAGCGATACCGCCGTCGAACAGCAAAATCTGGTCAATCGGGTGGACTTGCTCAAGTGGTATCCGGTGGTAAGCATGGGTCTCGCCTATCGGTTCTAGTGTTCGTGGGTAAGCGGACAGTCTCGGTCAGCGCAAGGGCGAGAAGCCGTAGGCTTTGAACACCAGATCGCCCGCCGGACCGCGAATGTAGGCGACGAATCGCGCCGCATCGGCCTTGGGCTTCGCGGTCAATGCAATCGGATAGACGATCGGGGGATGCGAATTCGCGGGAAACACGTCGACGACCCGCACATTCTTGTCGATCAGCGCATCTGTTTCATAAACGATTCCGAGCGGCACTTCACCCCGATCGACGAAGCTCAATGCCGCGCGCACGCTGTCGGCCCGCGCCATTCGAGCCTCGACGTCGTTCCAGACGCCGAGGTTCGTCAGTGCGGTCTTGGCATAACGGCCGACCGGCACCGCATCCGGATCACCCGTCGCCAGACGACCCTTGCCGAGCGCGGCCGCGAGCGGGAAATTGGGGCCGATGGTCAGCTGGATCAGGCTGGCGGCGGGCGCGACCAGTACGAGTCGGTTGCCGACCACGTCATGGCGACTTGGACGGTCGATCAAACCGCGCGTTTGCAGATAGTCCATCCATTCGATATCCGCGGAAAAAAAGATGTCGGCCGGCGCTCCATTCTCGATCTGGCGCGCCAGCGCCGAACTCGCCGCGAACGAAAATTTGACGGGAATGTTGGTCTCGCGCGTGAACCCGTCGCCCAATTCTTGCAGCACATTGGTCAACGACGCCGCGGCGAACACGACGATGGCGGGCTGATCGCCCGCAGTGGGCGTGGCGGCGGCGGCCGGCGTGGCGGCGGCGGCCGGCGTGGCAGTGGCGCCCGGCATGGCGGCGGCGCCCGGCGGGCCGAACAGCAGCGGCCATAACATCAGCAGTGATCCAAACAGTGTTCGCGTGATAGTCATCCTAAGATTACCGGTGCTGGCACAGCCTTTGATCATCGATCACTATAGATCCACTAGCGCGCACTATAGACACACCGATATCAACCTGCGAGTCAGCTTTATCATGCCGCCCATTCCATTGATCCGCGTCGCGCCTTTGCGTGAATCCGAGTATGCGCGTTGGAGCCAAATATGGTCCGCGTATCAGCGCTTCTATGGCGTTGATCTACCCGCGGATGTGACTGCGGCGACCTGGCAACGACTGCACGATGGACGCGTGCATGGCCTGGGTGCGCGCAATGCGGCCGATGAGCTGCTCGGGATCGTGCACTTTTTATTTCACGAAGACACCTGGTCGACGCTGCCCGCGTGTTACCTGCAGGATCTTTACGTCGACCCCGCGGTTCGTGGTACCGGTTGCGGTCGTCAGCTGATCGAGGCCGTCGTCGAGGCCGCCAAAGCCGCGGGCGCCAACAGTCCCTATTGGCTCACGCACGAAACGAACAGCGTCGCACGGCGGCTCTACGATCGGCTCGCCCTCAATCAGGGCTTTATCCAATATAGCTACTTGCCGCCCGCGGGCGGCGCGCGTTGAATAGCAGCCGCAGAGGCTTCATCGGTCCACGACAGCATGAGTTCATGACCACGTTCGCTGATACAAACTCCACTTTGCCCGTGATCGAGCTGCCGTGGCCGGCAAGCAACCGCGATGCGGCGGGATTTCAGGAGCCTGGATTGCGCGATCCCGAGATTCAAAAGTGTTATTATTACGTGGATACTGGTCTGATCGCCGGTAACGTTTTCCTGTTTGCCGCTGCCGAGGGACTGGCCGCGTGGTTCCACAATTGCGATAAAGCCGCGCTTGCGCGAAAGCTCGGATTGCGAGCCGACCAGCGCGTGCTGTTCGCGCAGTCGATCGGCTACCCCGCAGCGTAGCCGCTATAGCAGTCCGAAAACCGCTACGTAGTTCTGTCCGGGGGGACTCGTGCTGTTGTCGGCCTGCGTGCCGACGAATACCTTGCCGTTCGCCACGGTCGGCGGCGTGAACTTGGATCCGGGACCGAACTGATCGCGAGTCCCGGCCTGCGCGCTGTTGTAGAATTCCGTCGCGAGATTCGCCGCATCGTAGGCATGTAACACCGCCTGAGACGACGAGTTCTCCACGGCCCAGAGTATGCCGTTTGCCGAACCGCTGGCGGACACCGCGAGCGTCGGACCGGGATAGCAGAAAATTTGACTGGTTTGCGTCGTGACCTGCGCGGTCGTGCCCTGCGCCGGAAGCTTCGCCGCCGCGATTTGATAGCCCCTGATCACATCGCCCGTGGCCTCGGTGTATACCATGCCGTTGAAGTACACCGGCGCTCCATAAACGCCGGGCCCGCATCCCGAATTAGGGTACGCAGCCGCGAGAAATTGGTAGGCGTTCATGTTGTTGGCTGAGTTGAACTTCCCGAGATTGTCTCGATCGACCACATAGAGATTCGTGTCCTTGCCCGCGCCCACCGCGAGATGTCGCGTGTTACCCGAGGCATCGATCTGGTCGGGCAGCAACAACAGGCCTCCAGACCCTAAATCGCCGTCGACGGCACTCTCGGCGTCCGCGTTGAACATCGTGAAATAATCGAGCACCGCCATCGTGGTGCCGCTCGGCGCCGCGAGCTTTAGGATGGAATTGCCGTAATCGTTGCCCGCGGGGAATCCAGCCGAGTTCAGTGTCGCATCAAAGTCGCCGTTGGCGGTCATAGCAAAAATGTTGCCGTTGGCGTCGACAGACGGCCCCGAGTTCGAATTCCAGAACGCAGCCTCACCTTGACCGCCGCTGACCGTGCCGCTCGGTTCGGTGTTGAAAACTGCCGATTGCTGCAGGGTCGCTTCCGCGTAGCCGATGATCCATCCGGTGTAGTCTTCGATGTCGCAGTGCGAGGCCCACGAGGTGTAAATCACGCCTTGCGACAACAGCAGCGCCGCACGCTCCTTATACTGACCAGGATCGAAGACGATTTGCCCATTCTGGGTCGCCGGCGCCCCCGTACCGGGGATCGAGGCGGCAATCGTCACGGGGCTCTGCGCGGATTCGGCGCCCGTCACAAGATTCAAGGCGTGTAGGCGCTGAAAGTAGGCGCCGGTGCTGTCCTTCGACATCGCCACGACGAAGATAGTGGCGGCGGCGCGGTCGATGACGGGCGTCGCCGTGACGCCGATTTCGGGGATGACTTGGGCGCAGTTGCGGGCATCACTCGGCGACTCTGCACTCGCGAGCAGCGACACCTGCCATAGCTTGGCTCCCGAGTTCGCATCGAATGCGTAGAGGCTATCGTGTTCGGTCGCTGCATAGACGACGTCATGGGCAGCGTTGTCGCTCATCGTCATTGCGTGCAGCACCAACGGCTGCGCATCCAGCTTGCCGTCGACCGGCAGCATGAGCAGCAAGCCGAACGTGGCCTGTGCCACATTGAGCGGCGTCAGCGTCTGCTCATTGAGGTTCTGGCCGGTGCGAAAGTTATCGTTGTGATAGGTAATGACGTCGACGCCGCCCAAGGAGGCCGGCGGCACCGGCAGGCTCGCGGAACCCTTGGTGCCTCCGCCGCAGCCATGCACAGCGATGATGCAGAGCACCAAACCTGGCACTATCGATTTGCGGATCTGTCCCATCAGTGCGTCGTCAACCCTCGCCGGGATGCACCGCCGAACCTACACGGCGGCGCCGATGCTCGCAAACCAAGAAATCGGGATGGCGCCTATACAGAGTACTCTATATTACGGAGTACTTGACATGACACGGCGGCCGACGGTAGCGTATTGGCGTG
>Ga0209415_10001447_pt1 | contig 45512 bp, 36 predicted proteins | sample PeaSoiSIISIP2007_FD_187696 | JGI IMG/M metagenome (GOLD analysis project Ga0209415, IMG submission 187696) | Peat soil microbial communities from Weissenstadt, Germany - SII-SIP-2007 (SPAdes) (version 2) | ecosystem: Environmental > Terrestrial > Soil > Wetlands > Peat | place: Germany... | reverse complement strand
GCGGCGAGGTCCGGCGTCACCAATTCAACAAATATAGTTTTGCCGACATGATGCTCTTGGCTGGCGGGCTCAACAATTGCTGGCAGCTGGATCGGTGCGGCCATGACCGGCCCAGCACACACAACGCCGAGAAGTACGGCGAGCAACCCTTGCCTAAGAGAATGTCTGGCTCGATCAGGCTGCATCCTTTGAGGACTGATTTTATTTGGTGTTATGAAGTCCCTCAGACTTGAGCTGTGTTGCGGATGCATCGTAGTCTCCACGTTTTGTTCTTTATGAGAATGTCATCGTCCAAACAAATGATATAAGCCGGAACCCGGCGCCTACAATGTTGCAAGCCTAGCCCCAGTACCCTTTGATTATCCAAGTTTATTATAAAAATATAGTCATGTCAAGCGTAACGAATTAAATAATTCTCTGAAAAACGTAGGGAGCTACTTTGTTTGTCAGATGTTCCTCTATCGTCTTGCCGATGTGTTATTAGTCAAAGCCAACAAAGTTATCCTGCAAACATAAATATATTATCAAAAGATCATCTTGCCACCCCGCAGAAGACAACGCATATAGTTCAGTTTCTAATCTTCTCTAATCCCTCCTTCAACTGAGTAACAACTATCTTTTCTGCTAATTCAAAGACCTTTTCCGCTGCTTTCTCTATAACTTCGTCAGAAGTTTTTGCCTTAGACATAATAAAATAATCCTGTTTTTCGAGAAAGCGGATGATCTATTCATGTTTGATCTTAATTTTCATCGAACGATATGATGAACCAATGCGCGCGTTCGGTGCTAGTTTTGAGCAACAATTCTTGGAACGCTTTCATGTAAACTAAACGTTCCGGCACAACCCCGGTAGTACCTATAAGTCGTTTTGTGAACTCATCTCCGATACCTCCGCAACTATATCAATTGTTAACAGATCATGCTCCGACCGAGCCTGAGTGATACAGACAAATTATTTTACTGAAACTCATCACATTTTTTTACTACTAGATAATCAAAATTCGGAAATGGAATGCTCGTGATGGTTACAAAAATGGTTACAAACGGGATTTGGGGGGAGAGAGGTGAGAAGTCAAATAATTGTAAAGTAAAAGGAATTATGCCAGTTCGATGATTTTATGAAACGGATTTGAAGTCCGGGACGGGCACTAGCTCCGTAACCTCTCCCAAGGGGAATACTGTCTGAAACAATATATTTGAAATTGGGACACTAAGCGCAATCGACGCATCGAAATTATACTTGAGACAGTGCAGGTTAACAACTATATTTAACTCTCACCTACGAACTTTGTAATTGAAGTGAATTATCGTATTACTCCATCTTTCGCGCCAATAGCTTCGCAGCCACGTCTAAGTCGCGGTGCGATCCGATGAGCACGACAATATCGTCGGGTTGGAGCATGAAATCCGGACCAGGGTTAGTGGTTGCTTCCCCGTTTCGAGCTATAGCGATAACCGTTGCCCCCGAATTTTTTCGGATATCTAGGTCACGAAGCGTCTTCCTTGCGGCAGGAGAGTCCGGTTCGAGCTGAATATTGTCAACCGTCGCGCCAGCGAGGAGCGCGGCAATGCGGCCGAGATGCTCCTGATCCAAGGAAAGTCCGCGCAACATCTTATAACCACCAAACCTGACGAGCTGAATCTGGTTTGCGATGATATTGGCTGGGATATGATACTCGTGCAGCACCCGTGAAAATATTTCGATGGATGTCTCAAACTCCTCGGGGATAACCTGGTTCGCGCCGAGACGGATTAGTTCGTCTACTTCTGCGGCATAGCGGGTTCTGATCAGGATGAAGATCGCCGGGTTAAGCTGGCGCGCAAGACGAATGGACGTTCGTGTCGCCGCATGGTCCGAGATCGCGAAGACAATGACTTTTGCGCAGTCTACTCCCGCCCGTTTAAGCACGTCCTGACGGGTGATATCGCCGTAGATGATCGGTTCTCCTTCTTCCCGCGCTTTGCGAATTGTGTCCGCGTTCACTTCAAGAACCACATAGGGGATATGAGTCGCTTTGAGCGTTTTTGCCAGGTTTCTTCCGTTCAGCCCGTATCCGGCAATAACTGTGTGGCCAGTAAGACCGCAGGAGTTATCCCTGTCCCGGTTATCGCTGGCCAGTCCTGTCCATCGCTCCGTAATCCATGGACCGGCCTGGATCAGAAAGGGGGATGCGAGCATGCTTAGGATCGAGGTATTGACGAACATCTGGAAAATATTCGCGTCCATCAGGCCCCGGTCATGTCCCTGTTGGGCAAGGAGAAAGGAAAATTCACCGATTTGTGCAAGACCGAATCCTGCGAGCAGTGAACTCCGGAGCGGATACCGCAGCAGCGCTGCGGTGGCGGCCACTAACCCTGTTTTCAGGACAATCAGGAGGAATGCCATCACGATAAGCATCAACCAGTGAGCGCGGAAGTAGGCAGTGTGCAGCAGCATGCCGACGGAGATGAAAAAAATACTGGCGAAATAATCCCGAAAAGGTGTGATCTCGGCAACGATATGGTGGCTGTACTCCGATTCGGAGATGATGAGCCCGGCGAGAAAAGCGCCGAGGGCAAGCGACAGACCGAGGCTGTAGGTGATCCAGGCAGTGCCGAGGCAGAGGAGAACCACAAGGAGAAAAAATATCTCTCGGTTCCTAAGGCGGATTACCTGATGAAGGAGGAACGGCACCGCCTGGCGCGCAGCGATGTAAACGCCTACAAGTCCCAGGACAGCCTTCCCCAGTGAAATAAGTACCGATAGCGGTGTAACGGATCCTGCAGCGCTCGCCTGGCCGAGAACAGGAAGCATGAGCATCATGGGCACAACGGCGATATCCTGGAATAGGAGGATGCCGGTATTCAGCCTACCGTGGGCTGTGTCAAGTTCGACACGATCTGAATACATCTTGAGCACGATGGCAGTGCTGCTTAATGACACAAGAAAACCGAAAAAGATTGCCTGGGGCAGGGGATAGCGCAGAACTGTCGCGAAGCCAGCGACTGCCGCAATCGTGAGCAGCACCTGCGTCGTACCGCCAATAAAAAACTGGCGACTCGACTTCAGGATGTCTTCGATGGAAAACTCGAGTCCCACGGCAAAGAGGAGCAAAACGACACCGACATCAGCAAGACGCTCGACAACCCGCATCTCGGTGATCACGGAAGCGCCGTAAGGTCCGATAAGCACACCCGTAATCAGGAATCCTACGAGAGCAGGAAGCCGTGCTCGGTGAAAGAGGTAAGTGATTGGAAGTGACACTGCAAGAAGAATGATCAGCTCACGTAAAATGGTGATTTCTTGATCCTGCATGGATGATATGATACCACATTACAGGTTGACTGAGGGGATGAGATTTAGAGTGGTGATGTAATTTTGAATTGAACACTGATAATTCAATTTGTTTGAATCAATAGAAGATTTCAACCCTGTTTTTGCCACGACGTTTTGCCTGATAAAGGGCATCATCCACTCTTTTGAGGAAACTATCAAACGTGTCGCCCAGCAGTAATTGGGTCAGGCCGAGACTGATCGTTATGGTGCATGACCCTGCGAAGGGAAAAGTGGCAATAAGTTTCCTGACTTTTTCGGCCAATTCTCGTGCACTATCCGATGCAGTTTCCGGGACCACGACAATGAATTCTTCTCCTCCCCATCTACCCGCCGTATCCGATAACCGAATGTTATTTTTCAAAATATCGGCCACCGCCTTGAGCACGTCATCACCGATCTGATGCCCATAGGTATCGTTGACATGCTTAAAGTCGTCAATATCCAGCATGATAAGGGAGAGCGGGCTGTCATACCGCTTGGCGCGTTCAATCTCCGCTTCTATGGTTTCCTCAAGTTTCCTCCTGTTATAGATCTGCGTCAGTTTATCAATGGTCGCAGCTACGATGAGCTCCTCTTCCAACTTCTTGCGTATTTCGATTTCATGGGCCAATCGCCGGTTTAATCTGGTGTACCGGTGAAGCACAAAATACGTGGCTCCGCCTGAAATGGCAGTACTGAATAGAATGGTTAACAGAGGTGCTTCCCAGGCATTGAAATAAGCATGAACAAACATTTTAAAAATTTCAAATGCTGTCATACCGAGCAGCGTAAAAAGAACAACGACCGCAAGATATCGTGGTACGATATTATTCGTATCTTCCGGCTGATCCGTTTTTAGTCGTGTTTGAACAGTATTATTTGTCATGGCTTCTGCTACTGATTTGCTGCTAAGTAATCATGACGAACCAGGCAGAGAAAACCGCAGTCGTACAATGTAAGAGATATACGAAGTGACGGTGACAGATAGTATGAGGCCTTCATTCAAAAATGTCAAGAGGCCACAAGAAAATCACCGGAATTTTGGAGGGGGCTTTCTCTCTGCTGAAGAACTGCGCCAGGCTGCAATTTTAGACTGGTTCAAAATAACGACAAGAAATACGACGCCGCAGATAAGCCCGCCTAAGGCGAAGGTGCGTGGCGCTTTGAGCCAATGGGCGAAAGAACCGGCAAACATGCTGCCAAAAGGCGTCATCCCCCCGAAAGCCAGGGTGTAGACGCTCATCACTCTACCGCGGAGACGATCTTCAGTGTTCAACTGGACCGTGGTGTTTGCCATACCGAAAAATGTGACCATGGACCAGCCCGAGAGCGAAAGCAGCAGGGCCGACAAACCGAGGGATCTCTGAAAACCTATCAGTATCAGAAAAAGCGATAGCCCCATGCCGCCGCCCAGCAGCAAAAAGGGCTTAGGCCCGGAGCGGCTCAATGCGGCGAGAGATACGGCCCCGATCAATGCGCCGCATCCGAAGGAAGACATGAGGAAACCGAACGCTGTTGCATCGCGATGCAGTTCCTGCCTGGCGAAAACGGGAACCAGTACATTGAAATTAGTGCCGAAAACGCTGACAACGGAAACAAGAAGTATGGTAACGAGAACGACAGGCGCGTCCCTGATGTACGTTACAGCCTCTCTGATATCTTCCATAACATGATAGGACTTCCGAACCTCATCGGCAGGTTCGTCAAACTGCATGAGAAGAAGGCCCCACAGCACGGCCAGGAAGCTGAGGCCGTTCACGAAAAAACAGAATGCGGTTCCGGCCGCGCCGATGAGCAAGCCGGCAACAGCTGGTCCCACAGCACGCGCAGCATTGAATATGGAAGAATTGAGAGCAATGGCGTTCATGAGGTCTTCCTTACCAACCATCTCGATAATGAACGCCTGGCGGGCGGGCATGTCGATGGTGTTGACGATCCCGAGGATCGTGGCAAGAATGACGATGTGCCAGTAGCGCACTGTGCCGGTCCAGTCGAGGACCGCAAGAATGAAGGCCAGCAGCATCATGGCCATCTGGGTTCCGATAATGATCCTGCGCTTTGGGATATAATCGATGAAGGGCCCTGTGAATAAGGAGAGAAATAGTATTGGCAGGAATTGTAGCGCCGAGACTACACCGAGCTTGAAGGATGAATGGGTCAATTCCAGCACGAGCCACGCTTGGCCCACGTTTTGCATCCAGGTCCCAATCAGGGAAACGAGCTGACCCCACCAGAACAAGCGGTAATTCCGATGGCGGAGAGCGCTGAAGAGTGTTTTGAGTATCGAAATGTTCCGCATGATTCCGATCATCTTCCTTCATGCAAAGTATAACACCTGTAGGATTTGTATGGAAATACAATGGAGGGGGAAAAAACAGGGCGATGGGTCTGTGCGTCGTCGGCGCCTCGCCCCGGTGAAGGAAACAGCGCCGACGTTAGCCGTCATTCCTTTTTCTTTGATGCAAACATGTAATCGATGTAACCCATCACCTGAATCTTGGCTTCCTCAGAGACCTGGCGCAGTTTTCTTATAATGTGGATTTCCTCGCTGCTCATGATCCGGGCGAGGTAATTGCATTGCTCCTCGGAAAGCGGATATTTACGTTTCTCCCGCCTTAACTTCGTCTCTGATGGAGCGAGAAAAAAACCCTTTACCTCGAAGGGCACTTTTTCCTGGTGGGCAGTCAGGATCAGGACCGTCTTATCCAGACCGAGCTTGTTCGCAATCAAGATGAGGGTTTTGTCTTTCGGAATATGACCTTTGTTCATCGTGACCCGCAGGAGTTCCGGGCTTAGCCCAAGGGCTTTTGATGCATCCTTTAGATTGCGATAACCCTTGTTTTCAAGTGCCTGCCTGACCATATCGGATAATTTCATGACAGCGCCTTTCTGCGGCATCAAGATAGAATGGGCCGCTTCATTCATAGTGTTGCGTAAGCGGATTCGAACAGGCCGTTCTTCAGCCTCTCAATACTCTCTTGTCTCCGACCCGCTGGGTGAGTTTCAGGGAATCGAAATATTCCATGAGAGGCACGGCAAATTTGCGGGAAGTTCTGGCAAGATCTCGGAATTCCGCCATGGTGATCTCTTTTTTTTCTTCGAGATGTCTTTTGAGATCCTCCCTCACTTTCTCTACGACCTCTTTATCGAGATGGAGGGAATCATTAATCCTGACCGTGCGGCCTTCATCGGCAAGGAGCTTCAACAGGTCCCTGGCGTCCTTCTCGCTAATACTGAAGAGCGCAGGAAGTTCCTCGCGGAGTGGGGGTTGGGTGCCGCCCTTTCTGATCGCCTCCACGATCTTGTTCTTGACTTCGTCCTGGATCGCGCCGCGCGCAGCCTTGAATCCCGGGACCTTGAGCTTCAGACCTTCTAGTTCGATCAGCTTCTTTTTGACCAATCCGTCGACCACCAGGTTTAGGACCTTGGCGGAAAGTCGCATCCTGAGCATGCCTTTCAGCTCTTCTTTATCGATGCCTGGTTTGAGCGGATTGTCCTCATGATACCGGTTGATAAGGTCCAAGATTCTTTTTTCAAGCGTCAAAAGCTGCGATGCATGAACGTACAGATTGTCGACCCTGAGCAGGGCTTTTTTTTGGGCTAAAGAGGCGAGCGTTGTGAGGATTTCCTGTTTATCGGCTGCAATTGTTCCGATTGCCTCGGCCTCCGTCATGCCAACGAGGCCTTTTCCTGAAACAAAGATCCCGAGTTTATCCTCGAGGCTTCCCTTTTCCAGGACTCTGAGATTTTCGAGCGACTGATCCATTGTCGTCTGTTTATGCCTTCGCGTGTGGGGGTTCAAGACCATGCCTCCACCCAATGTCTCCATGGGCGAATAGAAACGCAGGATATATCGGTCGCCATGCTGAAGAATTACCGGCTGTTCGAGACGGAGTTGAACGTAGGTCTCACCTCCGGGTGGGAGTTCGTTCATTTCTAGAAGGGTAATTCTGCCCATGGCTTCCTGGGTCGTATTGTAGAAGCGGATGCGCGCTCCGGTCTTGAGCCCCCGCGGGGCCTGCTTAAGCAAATCGAGTTTCGCATCAAGCGTCTTCGTCGGTGTGAAAAAGCCTGCGCTTACGATAATGTCGCCGCGAGAAATCTGGGCCTTATCGACACCCTGGAGATTGACGGCCGTGCGCTGTCCTGCAACCGAGCGCTGAACAGCGAGATTATGAGACTGAATGCCGCGGACCTTGGTCCTGATGCCCCGGGGCAGGATATCCACTTCCTGTTCCGTGCTAATCATGCCCGAGAGCAGGGTGCCGGTGACGATCGTGCCGAATCCTTTCATGGTGAAGACACGGTCGATCGGGAGGCGTAGGATTCCGTTCGGCGATTTCGGGGTGACTTCCGCGGCCAATCCGGAGAGTTCCTGCACGAGGAGGGGAAGGTTTTCACCGGTCTTTGACGAGACCGGTACGAGAGGAGAATTCTCAAGGAATGTGCCTTTGATGTATTCGCGAACTTCGTCCTGGACCAGGACAAGCCAGTCCTTATCGACCAGGTCTGTTTTTGTCAGGGCAATCAGGCCCTTCTTGACATGCAGCAAGTCGCAGATGGCAAGATGTTCACGCGTCTGGGGCATGATGCCTTCGTCGGCGGCTATCACGAGCATGACGATGTCGATTCCACCTACACCTGCGAGCATGTTTTTGATCAGTCCCTCGTGTCCAGGCACATCAACGATACCGAGACGGCTGCCGCCCGGGAGGTCAAGGGACGCAAAGCCTAGGTCGAGGGTAATACCGCGTTCTTTCTCTTCCTTGAGGCGGTCCGGGTCAATACCTGTGAGAGCTTTTACCAGGCTGGATTTCCCGTGGTCAATATGTCCGGCAGTGCCGAGAATGATGTATTTCATGAGGCAGAAGACGCTCAATAGGGTAGACAGGCGACGGCATGAAGACAAAGTATAAACGCAGTATATATTCTTGCGCCTACCGTATAGTGCGTGCTGTCTCCTTAAGAATTATTCCCATTGCTTCCACGATTTTTTTGATTTCCTCATCATTCAGCGTCCGTGGGTCGAAAATAACCAGGTCTTCTTTGATTCGCGTGATGATATGCGGCTGGCCGAGCCGGAGGCTCGATTCGATTCGGTTCGCGGTCAGACACCCGTGCCGTATGCAGACGGTTTTTGTCGGAAAATTTCCTGTCGGCAGCGCGCCGCCGCCGCTCTGGGAGCGGTCATCCTGCATTGATACCGACAGCCCTCCATCGTGGATATTCTGAAAGCCCTTTTCCAGAAGCAAGGCTTTGCGTTCAATTTCGCTCAGGGGCTGGGTCAACATCCAGAGCGTTGGAATTTCCCGCACAGCTTTTTCCTTGTCCAGATACTGATCGAATGTTGCATCTAGCGCGGCAAGGGTGAGTTTGTCGATCCGGAGCGCTCGGGCGAGCGGGTTTGATCTGATTGGGTCGAGATAGGATTTCTTGCCGAGGATAAGGCCTGCCTGTGGACCGCCCAGGAGTTTGTCGCCGCTGAATGTGATTATGTCGACGCCGGAATCGACAGCCTGCTGCACAGTGGGTTCGTTGCCCGCGCCATAGATCGAAAGGTCAATGAAACTGCCGCTGCCTAGGTCCCACATGACGGGAATACGGTGTTTTTTGCCGAGCAGGGAAAGTTCTTCAGGAGAAACTTCCTTAGTGAAACCGACGATTTTATAGTTGCTTGTATGGACTTTCAGGATCAAAGCCGTCTGATCGTTGAGAGCTTTTTCGTAGTCTTTCAAGTGAGTCTTGTTCGTGGTACCGACTTCACGAAGTATGGCACCGCTCCGCTCCATGACATCGGGCACGCGGAAGGAGCCGCCAATCTCAACCAACTCGCCCCGGGACACGATGACCTCCTTGCCGCGGGCAAGCGTATTGAGACAGAGAAGAACGGCGGCCGCGTTATTGTTCACGGCCGTTGCAGCTTCAACGCCGGTGAGCCGCGTGAGCATGCTTTCTACATGAACGTGGCGTTTTCCACGCTCGCCGGCAAGAATGTTGTATTCGAGATTCGAGTAGCTCCGACTTATCTCGGCGATTCTCCGGAGCGCTTTTTCCGATAGGATGGACCGTCCGAGGTTCGTATGGACGACAACACCGGTGGCATTGATAACAGGCCTGAGGCTTGGTTCGGATAATTCCCGGAGAATGGCTTCGGTATCATCGAGGACAGCAGGTAGTGAAGGAGCCTTGCGTTCGGCGTCTTTCTCACCTGCCTGAAGGATTGCCTTCCGCTGTCTATCAACGGCAGTCCTGATTGCTTCGAGTACCAGGACCCTTGGGTACGTTTCAAGCCACGTAAGCGTCCTGTTTTCCTTCAAAATATCGTCAATCGAGGGCAACTGTCTGAGCAACTCCTTCATGGAGGTTAACATAGCATAGCTGCGACGGAATTTCAACAATCCATTACCGCTGTTTCATCGTCTTTTTTGCCCTTGACATCCGCTTGAGAATATGTCAACTTGACAATCATATCACGTGGCTCCGCCCTCTCTATCTGGTTTGCTGCCTATAGATGTACGAATAAGAAATAATTTAATCGAGGTGCTCATGAACAGGCGAAAATTTTTGAAGGAAATCGCAGCTGCTGGCGTCACGCTTGCAGCGGGAGAGCTGTTCGTTCCTTTTGCTGAAGCGATAGGCGTCCCCCGGTTCAATTTCGCGCACATCACGGACCTCCATCTCGACGTCGGAGGAGAAAGCACCTGGCAATACCGCGAGAAAAGCGTACCTCTCTTCATTGATGCGCTCCGTCAGATTGTTCGGCTTCCAAAACTCAATTTTGTGGTATTCGGCGGAGATCAGATCCATTACGGAGCCCGAGACAAAGAATCACTGAGCGTGTTTCAAGAATGGACTTCGCAGCACCTCAGCATGCCCTACTATATCCTGCTTGGCAATACTGAGGTCTCTCCCGTCACTGGCGTTTCCAAGCTAGGCCGCGAGGAATATCTCAAAGCCTGGAGCGGCAACGGGCTAAGGCCAGGGAACTCGTCTTGGGCTTTCAATCCCGTTCCCGGTGTCCGAGCCATCGGTTTTGACGTGACAGTCGATGGGAAGCCCCATGGTCTCGCAAGCGTGGCGGGTCTGAAATGGCTCGAAAATGAACTAGACGAAAACAGACAGAAGAAACTCATCATTGTGTTCACGCACCAGCTGCTGATGCCCACAACCGGGAAAGACAACGGTCCCGAGTGGGGTGTCTGGATGGTCAGGAACTGCGACAAGGTGCGGAGCATCCTAGAGCAGTATCCGAATGTGAGGCTCGTCGTCTCAGGCCATCACCACGCTAGCAAGGTTACAACTGCGGGGAGAATTACCTATGTATCCGATCCCGCCATCGTCACCTATCCCTGCTCATTCCGTTCCTTTTCCGTGACCACGGACGGTATTCACCTGAAAAACATCGCTCTGGAAGACAACGCAATCGTGAACCGAGCCCTTGAATTGCTCGTTTCCGATCCCTATGCAAAAATATACGATGCCGCCGAGCCGCAGAAGGTGGCTGACTACAGCAAAGGACTGACTGCGGAGGATCGTGAGACGATGATTAAACTGTAGCGGGCTATAAGGCCTTCAAATAATTGTTTGGCAGCCCATAGGCCGTCTTTCAGCTTACTATGCAACGAGGGTATCGACCGGTCGTTTGATAATTGGTGCAATTTGCTCAAAATCTCTTTAAGGAAGTCTTCCGCCTTCAGCAAAATTTAGCAACCCGGCCCTTTTACTCGCGTTCAAGCGAGAAGTCGATTCTCTTCCGGATCGTATCCACGCGGTCGACGCATACCCTGACGGTATCGCCGATTCGGTAGGCGCACTTTTTCCGTTCACCGCGCAGGCAATGCAACTTCTCAATGTAGTGGTAATAGTCGCCAGTCAGCGCCGATACATGGACCAACCCCTCCACGAACAGTTCGCGCAGTTGTACGAAGAAACCGAATTGGGCCACGCCGGTAATAATGCCTTCGTATACCTCGCCCAGCTTGTCCTCCATGAACCTTAGTTTCAGCATAGTGATCACGTCACGCTCGGCTTCCATGGCCTTGCGTTCGCGCTGCGAACAGTGTGTCGCAGCCTCAGGCAATTTCGCGCCGAGTCGTTCGACATATTCCTCATTCTTCAGCATGCCTTTCATGTCCGCCTTCAGGATCCGGTGCACGATGAGATCTGGGTAACGTCGAATCGGGGAGGTGAAGTGGGTGTAGGTTTCGGATGCAAGGCCGAAGTGGCCGGTGTTCTCAGAGGAATAGCGAGCCTGTTTCATCGTGCGAAGCAACACCGTATTGATCAATGTTTCTTCGGGGGTGCCTTTGGCCCGGGCTAGCGCTTTCTGGAGATGGATCGGCTTGATTTTCTTGCCCGTGGGAAGCGAAATACCTAGTGTCGCGAGGAATTCCACGAGGTCCGCCATCTTGTCCTCGTCTGGATCTTCATGGATGCGGTAGATGAAAGGTGCTTCCCTGTTCTCGATATGGGTTGCCACCGTTTCGTTCGCGGCAAGCATGAACTCCTCGATGATCTGATGAGCCATGTTGCGTTCCGCGCGGATGATTTCGGTCATCCGGCCCTGGAGGTCGAGGATGATTTCCGGCTCGGGCAGGTCGAAGTCGATGCTCCCACGTTTCGCCCGCTTGGCGCGTAGGATTTCCATCAGTTCCGCCATTAGCTCGAACTCCCGGAGCAAGCTGGCGTACCGCGTCCTCTGCGCCGAATTACGGTCGACAAGAATTTCTCGAACCGCGGTGTAGGTCATCCGCTCGTTACTGTTGATGACGCTTTCGTAAATATCATACCGCAGGACGGTCCCGGTTGGCGATATGTCCATCTCGCAGGTGAGTGTCAGTCGGTCAACGTTGGGGTTCAGACTGCAGATGCCGTTCGAGAGCTGCATGGGGAGCATAGGGATGACCCGATCGGGCAGATACACGCTCGTCCCCCGCTGATACGCCTCTTCGTCGAGCAGCGTGTCTTCCTTGACATACTGAGCCACGTCGGCGATATGGACATGGAGCCGGTAGCCCGACTTGATTTTATAGATCGAGACGGCGTCGTCGAAGTCGCGCGCTTTTTCGCCATCGATAGTCACCGTGGGCAAGTCTCTCAGATCGCGTCGGCCCCGTCGCATGACGGGTGACACCTGTTGGGGAATCGTTTCAGCTTCACGCAGTGCAGCAGGGGAGAACTGGACAGGAAGCTCGTATTGCTCAACAATCAGCTCTGAATCAATGCCCGGCTGGCCGGGTTTGCCGATTACTCTAATAATTCTGCCTTCAGGCGGCCTGCCATGTAGAGGATAGGCTATGATCTCGGCGGACACTATGTCCCCCGGCTGTGCAGCCCCCGAATGCTCCCTGCTAACGACCAGGTCATGGGTCAATTTTGCATCAAAGGGTGTAACGAAGCCGTATCCTCCGGTTTTCGTGCCGGGGATATCGTACATTCCAACCACCCTCGTGCGCGCACGCTCAAGAATGCGGATGATCACGCCTTCCCTTTTTCCGGAGATTTTCTTTTTGCCTGCCGGTGGTGTTACCCGCGCTATGACCGTATCGCCATCCATGGCATCGATCCGGCTTTGTGAGGATATGTAAATGTCGGTCTTGCCTTTCTTTCCCGGCATGACGAACCCGTAGCCCTGGGGATGGGCCTGGAACACTCCGGTTTCGAGGTCCATCTTCTCGGGTAAACCGTACCGGTTGCCACGCGTCTTGATGATTTCACCGCTCAGCACCAATTCATTGAGAACCTGCTTGAGCTCGCGCCGGTCATCCGCCGTGAGCCTGAGCTGGCGCATGATCTCGCGCACCAGCATGGGCTTGCCGAGCCGGGTTTTGATAAGGTCGGTGATTTGCTTGTGGGTGTAGTTCATAAATAATTGTTCGGAGTTTGCAGTTCGTAGTTCGGCGAATGGACTTTTATTATTCCAAACTCCGTACTCTCGTTTCCGGACCGATTCTCAACAGTTTACCCTTCGCTTCCGCAATGACAACCGGACCGCGTTCTATTCTCGCTTCGGCGAAGATCAGCTTTTTTGTTTCCTTCGTGATATTTCCCGTGATAAAAAGTTCTATCCCCGGGGCGGCAGGCGCTTTAAATGTAACAATGATCTCGGCGGTTACAGCCGGCATCCCGAGGTTAAGGGCCAACTTGGCCATGGCTTCATCGAGAAGGGAGGATAGGATGCCGCCGTGAACGATTCCTTCGTAGCCCTGATGAATGTCCGATGGAGTAAACACGGCGCTTATGCTGCGTGTTTCCGCGTTAATCGCGAAATCGACGGCAAGCCCCGTGGGATTTTTTTTGCCGCACACATAACATCGATCGTTGTCTCGTAGTTGATTCATAGGGGGCAGGCAGACCGAATCAAGTAGCCAGTTTTCATGCCGGTGTACCGGGTTCTCCGTGTTTATTCCGCTCCGGCGTATCGCTTGTATCTCCCGCTGCTTGCAAGTATAATATAAAAAATGTCATTTGACAATCAGATAAGAACGTCCGGAGAGCAGCTGCGCAACCTTGGCATTGAGAATGAGGCGCAAGCCATGAAGAACCTCAAGCTTCTTTCTGCAAAGCTCGGCGCTGAGGGATATGACGCTCTTGCGCCGGCTCTATTCGCGAGCCTGTCCAACGCCGCCAATCCCGATATGGCCCTCAATAATCTGGACCGTTTTGTAGATAGTCTCGGTGATGTCCGGCTTTTTGTTTCGTATTGCCGTGCGAGACGTGACGTCCTCTGGCAGTTTGTCACGATTTTCGGCGCAAGCCACTTCTTTTCAACCTATCTTACGGCAAACGCCGATAACGCCCTGGAGCAATTTTCCTATCCCGACTATATTACCTATCCCGTCGGCAAGGCGACACTATCGCAGCGACTCGAGGGGATGATCGACGAGGGGGGAGACAATAAGGTTTTCTTCCGGTCGCTTCGCCTTTTTAGAAAACAGGAGATGCTCAGGATTGGCCTGCGCGACCTGCTCGCCAAGGCCGATCTTCAGGAGACTGTAACGGAACTCTCCGACCTTGCTGAGGTGTGTCTCCAAACGGCTTTCGAACGGACCAATCGGGAGCTTCTAAAGCGATACGGCAGTCCTGTTGTTGAAAATCCCGGGGGAATTTCGAAACCGGCGGGCTTTGCGGTCATTGCCATGGGCAAACTCGGCGGACGCGAGCTTAATTTCAGCTCTGATGTGGATCTCATGTATGTTTATACCGCTGACGGTGAGACCGAGGGAATCAGGTCTCCCGATGGGACGGTTTCGAACCGGATCACCAATCACCAGTACTTCATCAAATTGGCGGAAAAAATAAGCGCAGCCATCGGCGAGAAGACCGAGGACGGATTTGTGTTCCGCGTGGATCTTCGCCTGCGCCCTGAGGGACAGCGCGGCCCGCTGGCCCAGAGCCTGGGCGGCTATGAAATTTACTATGAATCCTGGGGACAGGCTTGGGAACGGTCTGCGCTTATTAAAGCAAGGCCGGTTGCGGGCGACGAGAAAACCGGCAGGGAATTCATAGAGCGGATCACCCCCTTTGTTTATCGAAAATATCTGGACTACAGTGCTATCGCCGAAATAGGTGACATGAAGCAAAAGATTAACAGGGATGTGGAGCAGAAGGGGAAGACCTACAGGGACGTCAAACTCGGGTATGGCGGAATTCGGGAGATCGAATTCGTGATCCAGGCACTACAGCTTATTTATGGCGGCCGCGACCGGTCCCTGCAGGAGAAATCGGCACTCAGATCTCTCCATGCGCTTTCCCAAAAAGGGCTGATTACTTATCAGGAACACGAGTATCTGTCAAAAGCATATGTTTTTCTCCGCACCATCGAGCACCGCATCCAGATTCTCGACGATCTTCAGACACAGACGATCCCGTCCGATCCACAGAGCCTGAGATCGCTTGCGCGACGTTCGGGATACCTTGAGGCAGGCAGGGAGGCGGAGCTGCTGTTGAGGGACTATTCAGAGCATACGCAGAGGGTCCGGCACATCTATAATGAGCTGTTCGCCTTCACCGGCGAGGAGACAGCGGGAGATGCTCCTGCTGGAAACTACGGTCTATTGCTCGATCCTGACAGGACCGAGCAGGAAGCGATAGCGCTGTTTGAAAAGTACGGATTCCTCGATCCCGGCAAGGCATATCGCAACCTGATGCTGCTTCGGGAAGGCCCGACGTTTGTACACCAGACGCCCCGAAGCCATAAACTGTTTCAGGAGATTTTTCCGAAGCTGTTCGGGGCAATTGTCTCTTCAATCGACCCTGATACGGCGTTCAATCATCTGGAGTCGTTTCTTGCCGCTCAGGGGTCATGGGAAACATTGCAGTCTCTTATCAATATCGATGCCTCGGCCATCAAGGTGCTCGTCACAGTTTTTGCCAGTAGCGAATACCTGTCGCGGCTGCTGGTGAGCCGGCCCCTCTATCTTCAGAACATCCTGGATTCGCAGAAAATTTCCGGTGTCGGGACCATTAAGAGCTATACGAATGAACTCAATGAGATGCTGGGTCGCGAAAGGGGGATGTCGGAGAAACTAGATGCCCTCCGAAGGTTCAAACACCTGGAAGAAATCAAAATTGGTATGACAGACCTGCTGTCGGGGGTGAAGCTTACGACTGTGTCGCATGAGTTGTCCAAACTCGCCGAGGCCTGCTTCGATGCGGCACTTAAACTGGCGGCTGCGGAAACGGGACGGTTGCATGGGGCCCATAGTTCTGTCGACGGACTTGCCGTCATCGGTCTGGGAAAACTAGGCGGGAGGGAGTTGACCTACGGATCAGACCTTGATGTGCTCTTTGTATACTCAGAAGACCGTGCTGGAGTTCCGCCTGCCGGTCTTTCGACGTTTGAGTGCTTCAGTAAAATGGCGGAGAAAACGATCGCCTACCTTTCAACCATAACGCGCGAAGGTTTCGTCTTTCGTATAGATGCGAGATTGCGCCCTTCGGGGACCAAGGGTCCGCTTGTACAAAGCATCGAGTCGTTCAAATTCCACTATACCTCCCGGGCTGAGACTTGGGAGCTGCAGACCATGATTCGCGCGCGGTTCGTTGCAGGTGACCGCGTGGTAGGCGCAGCATTCTGTTCAGCGATGCAGAAACTGATCTATCGTGATGCCGACAGGCCCGCGCTAGCCCGCGATATACTCGCAATGCGCAGGAGGATGGAAGAAGAACTTGGAAAGGAAACCGACTCCCATTACAACATCAAACAGGGAGCAGGGGGAATGGTAGACATTGAGTTTCTGGTGCAGTTTTTCCAGCTTCTTCATGGGAGGCGTCATCTCAAAGCCCGGATTCCGGGAACATACGATGCGCTATGGGCACTGAAAAAAGAAAAGCTTCTTTCCGGGGGAGAATACTCTGTTCTGCACCGAGCCTATTTGTTTCTACTGCAACTGGAGAGCAGTATGCGGATTATCTCGAATGAGGCGACGAACAGATTGAGTAAAAAACCAGAGGAACTCCACCTGCTCGCGCGCCGCATGGGGTTTGCCGATGGAAAATTATCTGCAGGGCAACAGCTTCTCCATGATTATGAAACGTTCACCAAGCAGATAAGGACCATCTTCAATGATGTGCTTAAGAAATGATGCTAAAAAATCGGCCCTGCAGGGCACAAGTTTCTGTAAACATGGATTCTTTCCATTCGTAAGTTTAGCAACCTCTTATTTGAGTGAGCTGAGCTTTTGTGTTATTCTTTCGACACATCATCATTTTTGCTATCCATAATACGAGATCTATAATTTATCGCAGTCAATAAATTGTTGCGATCTATTAAAAGAACGTTAGAGAACTATTTCCAAAAACGGGATCCCTAGGCTGTGTTTACCGTGGGAAGTTTTCACAAGGAGACGCGGCTCTTGGCCTGTCGTATCTTCGCTGGTTGCAGAGAAGTGCATCGGCATTTTATTGTTCGGCGTTGCGGCAGCAAAGCTTGGTTTTCCCTTGCCCGCAGAGGAGTCCGGGGCAGGGCGTTGTTTGTCATCGGGATCATCGGCGGCATTGGTTCACCGTTGCCCTCGTTGTTTCTAGTGAGGTCTTTGCCGACCCAGCGCCTCACGGTGAGGCAAAAATGGTGCCATGCTGAGCTGCGGAGTTGCCGCGATCGCCTTAATCGGAGGAAAATTGCTGAAAATCAAAAAAATCCTCTGATTATATGGATTATAGGACTTTTATTCGAGTTTTTTCTTGACAAAACAGCGTAATGGAATATACTACGGCGTCGTAGCACGGTCTTACAAACCCGATTTTTGACAGAGCGAGAAATTTTTTAAGATGGAAACGGAACAACTTCTTCTTTTTGGGATTGTATTGTTTGTTGTGGGCGCCCTCAGTGCACTTGTCCCGGTCAAGACTTTCAGAATTGTCCCATATCTACTCTCACTCATTGGTTCACTCTTCTTTCTTTCTCTAGGCCTGATTCTCACCGCAATAACTCCGGTATCCTATCAAGCTCTGTCCGCATCATCGATATTCGAATTTTCCCTTAGAGGAGACGCGCTAGCCGGTTTTTTCATTATAACCATCTCCCTGGTCGCATCGGCAGTGTCCGTGTATTCCATCGGCTTCACGCGCAACCTGGTTCACGCGGGCCTTTCCGGCTTTTTTACGAATATTCTGATACTGAGCCTTTACGCAGTCGTGCTGTCCGCGAACATCTTCACCTTCCTGATCTCCTGGGAAACGATGGCGATTGCATCCTATTTTCTCGTAACACTCAACCGGAGCGATGAAGCGTCACGCGCGGGCCTCTTCTACGCCGTTATGACCCATATTGGCACAGCATTTATCATTGCGCTTTTCTTGCTACTCTACCGGTCCACAAACAGAATGGATTTTGAAGGAATGAAGGCCGGTATTGCCGCCATGCCGACAATGGTGAAGACGGTCATCTTCATTTTCGCCCTTATCGGCTTCGGTACAAAGGCGGGCATCGTTCCGCTTCACACCTGGATTCCCCGTGCCTACCCTGTCGCACCTCCTCACATAGCCGCGTTGATGTCCAGCCTTCTGGTCAAAATGGGCATTTATGGCTTCCTCCGGATATCCTTTGATGTCTTGGGGCAGGGTCCCGAGTGGTGGGGAATCACGGTCATCTCGGTCGGTGCGGTTTCGGCGCTACTGGGAATCCTGTATGGCCTCATTGAAAACGATCTGAAACTCTTTCTTGCTTACTCCAGCGTTGAGAATGTCGGTATTATCCTGCTCGGCATTGGTGCCTCCATGATGTTCAAGAGCAATGGTCTCGCGGCATTGTCATCCCTTGCCCTGACTGCAGCGCTCTTTCATGTGTTGAATCATGCACTTTTCAAGGGCGTCCTTTTTCTTGGCGCCGGATCGATCATCCACAGCACGGGCTCGGGGAATATGGAGCACATGGGCGGACTGCTGAAACGCATGCCCATGACCGGGTTGTTTTTCCTCGCTGGCGCACTCTCCATATGTGCGCTTCCGCCTTTCAACGGATTTGCGAGCGAATGGTTGACTTATCAGGCACTTCTCCTCGGATATCAGTCCCCTTCGGTAACCGCCAAAATCGTATCGCCGCTCGGAGGGGCCGCCCTTGCGCTTACCGGGGCGATAGCCGCAGCAGGGTTTGTAAAGGCGTTCGGTGTTACCTTTCTCGGCGCACCGCGAACAGCTGGGTCGAGGAACGCAGAGGAAGTCCCGTTTCCCCTGGTAGTCGGCATGGCGCTTCTTGCAATTCCCTGTCTTATGTTCGGCCTTTTCCCCGGCCCGGCATTATCGTTTCTGATGCCCGCGGTGTATGCCCTGACGGGTGCATCAACCACATTGGAGCATCACGGCATGCTGGGTGTCAGCCAGACATCGGCTGCGTTATCTCCAATCGGCATGCTTGCTACCATGACAGTCATGATGATCGCGGTCATGTTATTTATCAGGATGAAAGGCGGGAAAAGAAAGACTGTTTACGGCGATTCATGGGACTGCGGCATACCCGGGCTCACGCCGCGGATGCAGTACACAGCCAAGGCCTTTACTAAGCCCCTTCGCATCATTTATAAGCGTATTTACCTGCCGAGCCGTGACATTAACGTACAGTACATTCTCAAACCCTTTTTCGTGAAATCTATTCGCTACGGAAGCGAGATAACGCCTTTCTTTGAGCGTTATGTTTACGAACCGGCTACCCGGTTCATTCAGGCCGTTGCCGGCAAAGTCAAGTTGCTTCAGTCAGGCAGCCTGAATTTGTATCTCGGATATATACTGATAACCCTCATTCTACTCTTGATTTTCGCATCGTGATAACAGGGGTCAAGGGGCGCGATTCTCAGGGAAGACCGCAACTGAGCGCAACACCATGGAATATTTCCAATTTCTAGTCATAATTTTGTTCTCGCCGTTGGTGAACGGCGTGATCAAAAAACTGAAGGCGAACATGCAGGGCCGCGTCGGCCCCGGCGTGCTGCAGCCCTACTACGACCTCCTTCGGCTCCTGAAGAAGGACATGGTCGTATCCACGGTTACCTCCTGGATTTTCAAAGCCACGCCGTACATCGTGTTTACGGCTACGGCTACGGCCGCCGTCATTGTCCCGGTTCTGTCAACAGCATCGCCCTACGGAATGATGGGAGATGTGATCGCTCTGATCTATCTGTTCGCGCTGGCCCGGTTTTTCATGGCCCTTGGGGGACTCGATGCGGGCACGAGTTTCGGGGGCGAGGGGAGCAGCAGGGAAATGACGGTCGCCATCCTGGTGGAGCCCATTATGATGCTGGCACTCTTTACTGCTGCTATATCGGCCGGTTCCACGAACATTGTGCGCATCGCCACGGTCCATCCCGCAGTTTTTTCACCGTCGCACCTGCTCGCGCTGACCGCTTTCATGGTGGCGATCGTTGCAGAGACAGGCAGGGTACCGGTTGATAACCCCGACACCCATCTCGAACTCACCATGATTCATGAAGGCATGATCCTTGAATATTCCGGACGGTATCTGGCGCTCATGGAGTGGGCGCATTACATGAAACAGATGATACTGTTCACACTCGCAATCGACATTTTCTTTCCACTGGGAATTGCACAGTCCGGGAATCCGGCAATTCTCGCTGCGGCCGTCGTGGTCTATGCTGCTAAAGTGACCGGGATGGCACTCTTGATGGCACTCGTTGAGTCAACACGAGCAAAAATACGGTTCTTTCAGCTACCGTCTCTCCTGGGTGGATCGTTTGTTCTTGCGTTTCTGTCGCTCGTAACGCATATCATGATGGGGAAATGACGTCGTGCAATGCATGACGATTTAGCAATTGGAGCGGTGAGCCATGAAATCCTGGATCGAGGCTTTTTCCATTATAGATTTTATCTCCGTCGGCATTCTCCTGACAGCCGTGACCTTAAATGCCTTCAAGAGCATCGAGTCTTACGTGAAGGCGTATACCATCAACTCTTGGCTTCTGGCGGGACTCATCGCCGTGGTTGCGGTCCTTGTGGGAGAAACACACCTCTATATAGCGGCGCTTTTGACCTTGGCAACCAAGGGGATCATTATCCCGCTCTTCCTTCGCAGGATCGTGCGCCGCATGAGGGTCACCCGTGAGATACAGCCGTATATTAGCAACTCCCTTTCCCTGGCCATTTCCGGGATCCTCGTGGCCGTTGTCTATGCTTCGCTGAAGGAAGGGATTTTTATCACTGGTTTTTCAAAAAATGTGCTCCAGATTTCCATCGCTGTGATTCTCATCAGCCTTTTCGTGATGATTACCCGGAAGAAGGCTTTGACGCAGGCCATCGGCCTTCTGTTCATGGAAAACGGGCTCTTTCTCGCCGGGTTCTCATTGACCTTCGGCATGCCGACGATGATAGAACTAGGCGTGCTATTCGATATGCTCATGGGTGTCATCATCCTGGGCATTTTTGTCATTCAGATAAAACGGGCTTTTGCTTCTGCTGATCTCGATAAACTGACGGTGTTGAAAGGATAGCTCAGAGTTCAGAGCAGGTGAGGGTTTACGTGCTTTCTATACTGATCATACCGCTCGTTACCGCTGTTGTTTGCTATAATATAACGAAGCCCCGCATTGTCGGCTACGTGAGCCTTGGAGGAACGGTTGCGCTTGCGGTGGCCGCATTCCCGACCATTGCAGCGTCGCTGTCAGGAACCGTATCTGCGCTGGACGACACTTTCTCCATGGACGCGCTTTCGGGATACATCATGGCTCTCGTGATTTTCCTGAGCATCGCTTCAGCTGCCTATTCCATCAGCTACCTTGAGCATGAATACGATGCTGGATTGACTAATGTCCGTGGCGTTAGGACCTATTACGGACTGCTCCATCTTTTTATCTTTACCATGCTCCTGGTAACCATGGCGAACAACCTCGCCATCATGTGGATCGGCATAGAGGCCACCACCATCGTATCGGCCCTCCTCATCGGCCTCGGCTTCCATAAGCGCCCGCTGGCCGTCGAAGCGGCATGGAAATATATCATCCTCTGCACCGTGGGAATCACGTTTGCCCTGCTCGGCACCTTTATAGCGTACTACGCATCGACAGCGGTAATAGGGACCGAGGGAGCGCTGAACTGGACTACGCTCAGGGGTATGGCGTACCGCATGAACCCCGAGACCATGAAACTCGCATTCATCTTCGTTCTCGTGGGATACGGAACCAAGGCCGGATTGGCGCCGGTACACAACTGGTTGCCCGATGCTCACAGCCAGGCACCGAGCCCCATCAGCGCGCTACTCTCAGGCATCCTGCTGAACACGGCGTTCTATGGGATCATGCGCTTCGTTTCGATAGTGGAACCATCTACAGGCAGCGACTTCACCGGCCATCTGCTTATCTTCTTCGGGCTGGTCTCGGTCGGCATTTCAGCCATCTTTATCCTCGTTCAGGAAAACTATAAGCGGCTTCTCGCGTACAGCAGCATTGAACACATGGGAATCATTTCGCTCGGCATCGGCATCGGCGGCCCTGTGGGGATCTATGGGGCGCTGTTGCATATTCTGAATCATGCGCTGTCCAAACCGCTCATGTTTTTTGCTTCGGGAAAGATCCAGTCCCGGTTCGGGACCACAAATATCGCGAATGTGAACGGAGTCCTGTCGTCCATGCCGCTGCTTGGGACACTGACCTTTATCGGCGCATTGTCGTTGTCTGGCACGCCGCCGTTCAACATATTTGTGAGCGAGTTCACGGTCCTAAAAGCAGGTGTTGACCGTGGGCTTTGGCCAGTGGTGGTACTCTTCCTTATATTTGTGGTAATCGTATTCTACGGCATGTTGTCAGGCTTCGGTAAAATGCTTTTCGGTAGGCCTGGTGACGGTACGGCGGCTCAGGCTGGCCATCGTCCGGGCAGGGAGGGGGCAGGTGAATGGCTGGCCAACACCGTGATGATCTTCATGGCTGTGGCTGTTATCGCGCTGGGTTTTAAAGTCCCCGCTATTATTGATGAAACCATAAGAACCTGTGTGCAGGTTCTTGGAGCAAAGTAATGGAGAGAGTTCGTAAAAAAGCGGTGAAAACCTGGGAACACCTGAATGAGTCTTCCTTTGAGGTCCGGACGGACGACTTCAGGGATGTCTGCCGCCATCTATATGAAGACCTGCATGCAATCCTGCGGGTCATGTTTGCTTGCGATGAGCGTGAGAAAGACGGTCTGTTTAGGATTTATACTGTATTCGACCTGCCTGGTCACGATCGTTTTTTCATCATAGTTCTTCCGGTACAGGAATCGGATCCCCGCTTTCCTTCCTTGACGCAGACCATCCCGGCAGCTCACTGGTACGAGCGGGAGATCCGCGATCTGTTCGGGCTGTCAGCGCAGGGTCATCCCGATGGACGAAGGCTGGTTTTTCACGAGGCTTTCCCCGCCGATTCTCACCCGCTTCGCAAGGATTGGAGCATGTCCGAAACGGATAAACAAGAATGGGGCGGGGGAACGACGATCAAGGTCCCCCATCCGTTCATGGAGGTTTCAGGAGAGGGGATTGTCGAGATTCCCGTCGGACCAGTGCATGCGGGCATCATTGAGCCGGGCCACTTCCGGTTCAGTGCCATTGGAGAAACGATCTTTTTTCTTGAACCCCGACTGTTCTATACCCATAAAGGCACGGAAAAACATTTCGAGACACTGGCATTCCCTGAAGGAGTGAAACTCGCCGAACGGGTATCAGGGACTTCATCCTTTGCTCACGGCGCTGCTTACTGCATGGCCGTCGAGCGAATGCTGGGGATCGCTATCACGGAAAAAGCATCTGCCGTGAGAACGCTCGTTCTTGAGTTGGAACGCATTTACAACCATATCGGCGATATCGGGAATATGTGCGCGGGGACGGCGCTTAGTCTGGGCTACATGAAAGGCGCCGTCATCAAGGAACAGCTTATGCAATTGAACGAGATCCTCACGGGGAGCAGGTACCTTCGCGGTTTAAACGTCGTCGGTGGTGTGACAAAAGATGTTTTTGAGCAAGCTGACGATATTCTCAAAACCCTCGACGGTGCCACGCGGGAATACAAGGCACTCATGGAACTCCTGCTCGGCTCGGTTTCTCATGTAGAGCGTCTTGAGAACACGGGGAAACTTTCCAAAGACATCGCGCGAAAGCTTGGCGTCACCGGCGTGGCAGCACGGGCCTCCGGTCTGACCGATGATCTGAGGAAGTCCCATCCCCACCTGCTCTACGACCGGTTGATTTTCGAGGCCCATACCCATGAAAAAGGAGACGTGCTCGCGCGCATGATGATCAGGGCCGAGGAAACAGAATGCTCCCTTTCTATGGTCCAGGCTCTTCTTGAAGGCGGCTACACGGGCGATTTAACCGTTCCATTGAAGGCTGCCCCTCCCTTTGCCTCTGCGCTGGGTTACGTCGAAACGCCGAGAGGCTCCCTGTTTTACTGGGTGATGTCGGACAAGGATGGCAAGCCGCTCAGGGTTAAACTCCGTTCTCCATCGTACTGCAACTGGCCGGCTGTGCCGTTTGCAGTCCATGGCAACATTGTCCCCGACTTTCCACTTTGCAACAAAAGCTTTAATTTGTCCTACTCGGGGACTGATATGTAGGGAGCACAAAGGGTGCACTAACTGCAGGATATAGAATTATGGAACTACAATTAAGAATATGATAAAAGAAATTTTAAAAAACGTATTTTCGAAAAAACAAGTCATCCAGTTCCCTGAAGGATTCAAGGTATCTCCCGAGCAGAAGGCGAAGATTGTTGACTTTCAGAAAAAGATTGATACAATCTTTCGTAGGTCTCTGCGTATCAGACAGGTTGATGCCGGTTCGTGCAATGCCTGTGAATGGGAATGCACTGCGCTTACGAATCCGATTTACGACATCCAACGGTTCGGCATCGACTTTGTTGCTTCCCCGAGACATGCCGATGTGCTTCTGGTGACCGGTCCGGTATCCCGTCAGATGGAGCTTGCGTTAAAGAGGACCGCACTTGCGACCCCGGAACCGAGGCTTGTCGTGGCCTGCGGCGATTGTGCGAAAGATGGCGGTATATATAAAGGAAGCTACGCGGTAACGAACGGCGTGGCAAACGTGATCCCCGTGGACGCCGTCATTCCCGGCTGTCCACCAACGCCTACAGCAATCATCTTGGCGCTTTCCGAGCTCATTGACAAGGTTTGCACAATGAACTGATTACGAAGTTATCGTATGTTCATGAGCTGATTGGCTTCAGGTTGAAGATGCAAGGATGTCCGGGAGGTTAGGGCGTGCTTCTCTCACCTATCAGTATCATTTCATCGTCTTTTGCAGTGCTTCTGCTGGTACTGGCGCTGACGCCGTTTCTGCGCCTCAACCAGCGCCTCCTCATCAATGTCGGTTTCTTTCTTGCCGCCATCGCATCGTTTTTTGCCGCTGTCGCCGGCTTCTGGTCCGTAGCGGACGGCATGATGACCCAGGTCATACTCCCCATTGGTCTGCCTGATCTTCCGTTTCATCTGAGAATCGACCTCCTGTCCGGATATTTTCTCGTTGTGGTAGGACTGCTCGCATTTTTCGTATCAATTTACTCCATCGGATACGTCAAGGGGTTTCTCGGCCAGCGGTCGGTGACGCATCTGGTGGTTTTTTATGTTTTATTTCTTGCCGGGATGTTCCTCGTCGTTCTGGCCGATGACGCCCTGTTCTTCCTGATTGCTTGGGAAATGATGGCGGCATCATCCTATTTCCTTGTGCTGTATGAGGATGAGCGGGTCGAAAACCGCAGGGCGGCGTTCCTCTATCTTGTTGTTGCTCATGTGGGCGCTATCGCGATTCTCCTGTCCTTCGGCGTCCTTGCTGGTCTCACCACTGGTTTCTCCGGCTTTCAGAATTATACCTTCGACGCTATGCGCGCGGCGCATCTTCCTCCGGAGCTGGCGACCCTGGCGTTCCTGCTCGCTTTTTTTGGCTTCTCCGCAAAGGCGGGCGTGATTCCGCTGCACATCTGGCTCCCCGAAGCGCACCCCGTTGCTCCTTCGAATGTATCGGCGCTGATGAGCGGTGTAATGCTTAAGACCGCTATCTACGGCATCGTCCGGGTTGTATTCGATCTTATCCGCACATTCCCCTGGTGGTGGGGAGCAACGGTGCTCGTCTTCGGCCTTGTTTCGGCGGTCATGGGCGTTCTGTATGCTCTGATGCAGCACGACCTTAAGCGGCTGCTTGCCTATCATTCCGTGGAAAACATCGGCATTATTCTGATAGGTATTGGTCTTGCGATGATCTTCACGTCCTTTAATATGTCGCTCCTCGCTGCCCTGGCATTGATCGCAGGCCTCTATCACACGATGAACCACGCCATGTTCAAGGGTCTGCTCTTCATGGGCGCGGGTTCAGTACTCCATGCTACCAATGAGCGGAACATGGAGGAAATGGGCGGCCTCATCCGATTCATGCCTTGGACCGCTGTTTTTTTTCTGATTGGCTGCATCTCTATATCTGCCCTGCCGCCCTTTAACGGCTTTGTATCTGAATGGCTGACCTATCAGGCGTTCCTGCTCTCTCCCGCTCTTCCCAGCCCACTGTTGAACCTGATGATTCCGCTCGGAGCAGCGCTCCTTGCCCTCACGAGTGCTCTCGCTGCAGCCTGTTTTGTCAAGGCTTTCGGCGTGACGTTTTTGGGACATCACCGCGGACATCATGGCGGCCACATTCATGAAACGGGGTGGTCCATGCGGCTGGGCATGTTGCTCGCGGCGCTCGCTTGTCTCGGCCTGGGAATTTTTCCGACCTATATGATCAAATGGATGGATCCTCTTGCTGAAAAGCTGGTGGGAGGGAAGATCGCCGCTTCAGCGTCGGGCCTGGGATGGATGTGGCTCACTCCGATTGCAGCAGAACGTGCTTCCTATTCCGCCCCTCTTGCGTTCATGGGGATTCTCACCGTTGTGGTCGTGACTTATCTCCTGCTTCATGCGCGGCCGGGCGCTATCCGCCGTGCGCCGCTCTGGGATTGCGGATTTGAAAAGATTACGAGTAGAATGCAGTACACGGCCACTTCCTTTGCCATGCCGCTCCGGAGGATTTTCGGCTTTCTGTTCAGTATCAAGGAGCATGTGCGGCAGCCTGCTTCGGCTTCTCATCCCGCCTTCCCGGACCGGATTCATTATCATCTCCGCGTACGAGATCGATTCTGGACCTGGATGTACCAGCCTGTAATAGATGCGAGCTTCTGGCTTTCCCGGAGAATCGGGAGAATGCAGCAGGGGAGGATCCAAATATACCTCATTTACTCATTCATTACGATTCTGGTACTGCTGATATTCTCACGATAGCATAAGGAGGGTCTTGCTTGAGCATTGATCCGTTTATTATAGAAATTCTTCAAGTCGCCGCTCTACTTATCGTGGCTCCGGTTTTCACGGGCTGGATCAAAATGGTAAAGTGCTGGTTCCAGGGCCGGACGTCTCCGAGCCTTTTTCAGCCTTGGCGAGACATCCTCAAGCTCTTCTCGAAGGACGTGACGCTTGCGGAAAATGCCTCGTGGATCTTCCGCTTCACGCCCTATCTCGTCTTCGGCATCTCGGTCATGGCGGGCGGTATCATCCCCATCCTTTCGATGGATCTTCCACTGTCGGCCACGGCCGATGTCATCGCCCTGGTGGCTCTTTTTTCCATAGCGCGTTTTTTTACTGCATTGGCTGGGATGGATATCGGCACAGCCTTCGGCGGCATGGGGGCGAGCCGGGAAATGACCATTGCCTCGCTGGCTGAGCCAGCCATGCTCATGGCGGTCTTCGCCGTTTCCCTGGTAGGCAAATCCACGTCGCTGTCGCAGATGGCTATCGTCATTTCCGAGGGACATTCTCTGCTTCGGCCATCACTGGTCTTCGCACTCCTTGCCTTTATCCTGATAACCCTGGCGGAGACAGGAAGAATACCAGTTGACAATCCTGCCACCCATCTGGAACTCACGATGATTCACGAGGCCATGATTCTAGAATACTCGGGCAGACACCTGGCCCTCATAGAATGGGCGAGCATGATGAAGCTCTTTCTTTTCGCCGTACTGGGAATCGCGTCCTTTGTCCCTTGGGGCATCCCCCGGAATGGAGAGTTGTTCTCCGTTGCCATTGCCCTACTTGTCCTGTTGTTCAAACTCGCGGGAATCGGCGTGGTACTCGTGTTGATCGAGACCGGGCTGGCAAAAATGCGGATCTTCCGAATAACCGAGTTTCTGGGGAGCGCGTTTCTCTTCGCCACGATAGGAATGATGTCGTATTTCATGCTGGAATAAGACATAAGAATAGAAGGGTTTCATAAAAGCCGGAGTGGCTGGATCCTTGAGTGCGCCGTTTTAATGCAAAATCATAAAAGAGGTATGTCATGAACGTACTGCTTGCATCACATATTAACAGCCTACTTGCGTCCTTTATTCTGCTGACGGCCTTCGGTCTGGTCGTTCAGCGGAGGATGAACGCTCTGTTGCACCTCTTTGCCTGGCAAGGGTTCTTTCTTGCTGTAAGCACGGCAATCGTGGGGTACCTGGGCGGAGCACACGATCTTTACATTTCTTCGGTCCTCACCCTTGCCATCAAGGTCGCCCTGTTGCCCTATATTTTGCACAGACTTATCGTCAAGTTGAAAATCCACAAGGAAGTGGAAACCGTAGTGAATATTCCTGCGACTATGCTCATGGGAATTGTGCTGGTGATCTTCTCCTATCATCTAACCGCCCCAATCCGGGAACTCTCGACGTTGGTTACCCGCTCGACATTGGCAGTGGCCCTGGCCACGGTCATGCTGGGCTTTTTGATGATGATCACCCGTAAGCATGCAGTCACTCAGATCATCGGGTTTCTCGCCATGGAGAACGGACTCCTCTTCGCGGCGACAAGCGCCACCTACGGTATGCCCCTAGTGGTAGAACTGGGAGTGGCGCTGGATCTCTTGATTGCGGCCTTTATCTTCGGAATGTTCTTCTTTCATATCAGCACCACCTTCGACAGCCTCGATGTGGACCAGATGGCTCGGCTAAAGGAAGAAGATTAACAAGACAGTTGTTTTTCAGAGACACTGGGATTAGCGGAGAATCTAGGAAATTGCTCTGTTTCCTCTGCCCCCTTGTTTTCCTGCTATTCTGCTGCAGAATGTTTTTGTGAATTGAGGTTCGGCGTGGCTCTTCTCATTCTTTTAGTCGTTCCACTCGTCGCATCCTTGGCACTGGCCTTCATCGGCGACCGGAAGTTCGCTCCCGAGGTGAACATCGCAGGTTCCGCTGCAACCTTTGCAACAAGTGTCACGTTGGCCCTCCAGGTCTATGACCAGGGACCGATGCTCGCAGGGAACAATTTCTTTTTCATCGATGCTTTCAGTGTTTACCTGACGGTTCTCACTGCGTTTGTATCCATGACAACGTCCATTTTCAGCAGGCGGTACATGCGGCGTGAACGGGAACATGGCACCATAGGCCATCGGAGAATTCGCTTCTACCACTCCATGTTCCAGCTTTTCATATTCGCCATGCTGCTCTGCCTCCTGACCAACAATGTGGGCATTCTCTGGATTGCCATGGAACTTGCAACGCTCTCCACGGTCCTTCTTGTTTCCCTTTACCGAACGCCTGCGGCGATCGAAGCTGCCTGGAAATACTTCATCCTCTGTGGCGTCGGCATCGCTCTTGCTCTCTTTGGGACTGTGCTCCTGTATTTTGCCGCAGAAAAAGTGCTCGGGCCCGGGGGCGCAGCGCTCCATTGGACGAACCTCGCCAGGGTAAGTGACCAGCTGGAACCGACGATTCTGTCGCTGGCCTTCGTCTTTCTCATGGTCGGCTATGGCACAAAGGTAGGGCTCGTTCCGATACACAACTGGCTGCCCGATGCCCACAGCGAGGGTCCCACGCCGATTTCGGCCGTCCTCTCAGGGCTTTTGCTCAACATCGCTCTCTATGCGCTTGTCCGGTGCAAGGTGCTGGTCGACGGTTCGACGGGCACCCATCATTCGGGCACCATCATGATGGGTTTTGGTATCATATCGATCCTCGTAGCTTCTTTCTCGCTCCTGCGTCAGAAGGACATTAAACGGCTCTTCGCCTATTCATCCATTGAGCACATGGGAATCGCCACCTTTGCCTTCGGTCTCGGAGGACCAGTTGCGACCTTCGGTGCGCTCCTCCACATGCTGGTGCACAGTCTGACCAAATCGTCCATTTTTTTTACCGTGGGCCACGCATCCCAGATGCACCGGACGCAGGAGATGGAAAAGATCAAGGGACTCATCCGGGGCAATCCGCTTGTAGGATGGGGGTTGGCGCTGGGGGTCATGGCGATCGTGGGGATGCCTCCCTTTGGCGTGTTCACGAGCGAGTTTCTGATACTAACGGCAACTATCAAGGACGCGCCTCTGTTCGCGCCCTTTCTTCTTCTCGGGCTCGCTGTTTCCTTTGCCGCGCTGTTCCGAAGGGTTCAGCCCATGGTGTTCGGCGAGATTCCGGCCTATCAGAAGCACTTGAAGGCGGCGCATGTCCCGGTGATATTGCATCTTTTCGCCGTTCTCATTCTCGGTTTATACATGCCGAAATTTTTAGCGGGATGGTTCCATACAGCGTCCGTGCTGCTGAAATAGAGGGAGTCAGAAGAAACCACAGTTGTTTAAAATGCAAATTATTCATTTCATTTAGAGACCAATTTAATTGCAGATGAACTGATATGATCAGACTCAAGAACCTCATTATGAACTTGCTGGGTGCCGATGCGCGAGAAGACGAGAACCTCGCACCGTCAACCGTTATGGCCCTTGTTGTGCCCCGGCATCGGTTCTACGAGACCGCGAAAGCGCTAAAGAAGGAATACGCACTCCTGGCTGCGGAATGGGCTTCCGACGAGACTCCTTTCGGAAGGGGATACGGCATTTATGCCTGTTACCGGCGGGAGCGGGAATACCTGGTAATCAAGACAGAGGCCCCGGTAGATGATCCGACGTTTCCCAGTTTGACGAAAAAATTCGTACCGGCATATCGATTCGAACGCCAGATGCAGAGTCTCATGGGGGTTGCAGCCGTTGGACATCCCGATGTCCGGCCCTGGATCAAGCACGAAGACTGGCCCCAAGATACGTGGCCGCTCAGGAAATCCTTTAACGCTGACAGCCGGTTGCCCCGGGTTCCCGGCGAATATCGATGGATACGCGCTGAAGGCGAGGGTGTGTATGAAATTCCCGTCGGTCCGGTGCACGCGGGCATCATCGAACCCGGACATTTCCGGTTCCAAGCCATGGGGGAAGACATACTCAACCTCGAAGAACGGCTGGGTTACGTTCACAAGGGCATTGAGAAACGATTCGAGTCGCTCTCTTGGCAGGAAGCATCCCGCCTTGCCGGCAGGGTATCGGGCGATACGACCGTTGCACACAGTTTGGCCTATGCCCAAGCGGTCGAGGCAATTACGGGTTGTGTTCTACCTGATCGGGCTCTCTGGCTCCGGGCGCTGTTTCTTGAACGGGAGCGCATTGCGAATCATCTGGGCGACCTTGGAGCCATTTGCAATGACGTGGCTTTTGCCTTCCTCCTCTATCAATTCCACCGTCTGAAAGAGATCATCGTTCGTACGAATCTGAAGCTCCTCGGTCACCGCTTTATGATGGATCGGGTAGTTCCCGGCGGCGTTATCCCAGACATTACCGCTGATGGCGCACAGGAAATCCTTCGTGAAATGGACTGGCTGGCGAGAGAATTCGAGCGACTTGTGGCAATATATGACGAAAACTCATCGCTGGAGGACCGGATCAGGGACACAGGCATCCTGAAGCCTGAGCAGGCACGAGACCTCTGTGTCGTAGGATTCGTTGCACGGGCAAGCGGACTGAACTTGGACTGCCGCATTCATCATCCTTTCCCGCCTTATGACCGCATCGGCATCAACATCCCAGTGCTCGTATCCGGGGACGTTCATTCCCGGGCATGGGTCCGCGTCGAGGAAATCCGCGATTCCATCCGGATCATCCGCGAGATTCTCATGACGCTGCCCCCTGGGAAAATATTTGCGCCCTTCGATGCGCCGATGCCAGACCGGTCCGGCTTCTCAGCTGTTGAAGGGTGGCGCGGCGAGATTCTTTACTGGGTCCAGTCGGGACCGGCGGGCGAGATCAATCGCTGTATGGTAAGAGACCCCTCGAGCGTGAACTGGCTGGGACTGGAGCAGTGCATCCGAGGCAATATTGTTCCCGATTTCCCATTGTGCAATAAGAGCTTTAATCAATCATACTCGGGGAATGATTTGTAAATTTAAGGTACCTGGAACATCAAAGAAGCAATGAAGAGGGGGAGGATTCAAAGTACTAATCATGGAAAAAACACTGCACGGTTTTATGCAATGACCATTTGAAGTCTGAATCGATATTTGAATTTTAAATTTGGAACATTCAGGAGTCCTATGATACATATTCTTCGGCAGATATTCCGCACTGGAATCGTTACGGAGCCGCTTCCCACCATCACCGATCCGGAGATCGAGAAGATTGGAGTGGAACTGGCGGAGGTTGTTAAGCGACGGTTCAAGGGTAGTCTTGCCATCCGGCAGGTCGACGCAGGATCCTGCAACGCATGCGAACTCGAAATCCATGCGATGAATAATGTCATGTATAATTGTGAGCGCTTCGGAATTCATTTCACCGCGTCTCCGCGGTTTGCGGACCTCCTTCTGGTCACCGGCCCCGTTTCACACAATATGGAGATCGCCCTCAAGAGGACCTATAATGCAACACCGACACCGAAAATCGTAATGGCGGTGGGCGACTGCGGATGTTCGGGCGGCATATTCGGTGAGAGCTACGCCTCCCTCGGTGGGATTGAGAAAGTAATCCCCGTTGATGCATACATACCCGGATGTCCGCCGACACCGACTGCACTGCTTCAGGGCATCCTGAAGGCAATCGGCGGATTGGGATGATATACGCGCGAAACCGAGGCCGGGAGAATGGTTTCACCCCTATTTGGATAAGACGTCCTATGACTGACAGAATGGGATTTCTGCTATAATAGGAGGCAATACCGGTTTGCTGTACGGTAAACCACTTACTCAAGGGAGCAGGAGTGCATGAAGGTCGAAACGACCGCTTGTCTGTTCCTTTTCCTTGTTGCACCGATCGGCACAATTGCGCAAACGGCGTGAGGCGGTGTTTTGATCTTTCCCCCCACGAATGCCAGCAAGGTGCTATTCAGCCATGAATTACCCATAAAAGCAAAAGGGTTCAAGTCTACGCGTTGTCATTATCATGTATTTCAGATGTCCAAGGGATCCTGCAAAATGGACATGTCCAAGATAACTAAGGGAGTTTTTCGGCACGTACCGTTACGGAAAAAAATCATATCATGTGAAGGATTCCAAGGACTGTACCAAGTGTCATAAATACTAAGCGTGGACTTCTTCGTCCAGGAGATTTCAATATGCGCCCGAGGCACTTTTTTTCGATTAACAGAGTATTGCTTTTCTCCTTTTTGTTCCTGCTGAACGGGTGTGTGCAGCCTGTTCGGACACCGATCGAGACGATCGAATACGACGCTGAAAACGTCAGCGGGCCGCGCATGCTTTTTGTTTTTTTGCCAGGCAAAGGCGATTCCGTTACGGTCTTTCAGAAAGAAGGTCTCATCAAGGCGGTCAGGGAACGGGGACTTCCGGTTGATGTGATTGCGGTGAATGCCCATGAGGGCTACTACCTTAATGGAACTGTCTTTACGCGGATCAGGGAGGATGTGATTAAACCAGCCAGAGCCAGAGCATACAGCCAGATCTGGCTGATTGGCAATTCTCTCGGCGGATACGGCTCCTTGACCTACGCCAGGGAGCACCCCGATGAAATTACGGGCGTGGTACTTTTGGGGCCATTCTTGGGAAGGAAATCGGTCATTCATGATATTCTGGAAGCAGGTGGACTGGAAAAATGGAAACCTGGAGAAATCAGGATGAATACCGAAGACCAGTGGGACAAACATTTATGGATGTGGGTCAAAGATTGCGTGCAGCAGAAAGATTGCTTCCGGAATTTCTATATGGGATACGGACGTGACGACCGGTACTCTGATGCGCAGGCGTTGCTGGCGTCCTCCATGCCATCGGACCATGTGATCGCTATCGACGGGGGACACAGCTGGAGCACATGGAAAAAACTGTGGCTGAGGTTCCTGGGTGATAAAATATTCACTGTTCGGACTTTGCCAGGAGCGGCTCACGCTGTAGGGGCGCAATGATCTCCCGCGTCAATCCTTGTACTGGTTTAATGCACCTGAGTGTGCTTATTCGCAAGTTCCTTAATTTTGGAAGGTTGAATTTCCCATGTCGCGATTCGGAGCTTACTGGGGACTGGCAGGGGTGATGCTCCTGCTCGGCAGCGCCGTATACCGGCTGACGCCGATTGCAGTTGAAGCCCTTGCCTTCCAGTGGTTCTGGTACCACATGATCGCCTTTATCCTCATCCTGATCTTCATGGCTTATGCGGAAGGATATCGCGCGTTCCAACTGGCCTTCTCGCCACGCGTAGCGGCGCGGGCGCGGTATCTACTGACTCATTCCAATTCCCTGCATATCGTGCTTGCGCCGCTGTTCTGCATGGCTTACTTTCACGCTCCGCGCAGACGCCGGATCACCTCACTGTCGGTAACCGCGGGAATCATTGTGCTGGTCATCCTGGTGCGGCTCCTTCCTCAGCCATGGCGCGGCATCATCGACGGCGGGGTGCTGGTGGGTCTGGCGTGGGGGCTCGCATCGCTGGCCATTTACGGATACAAGGCGCTTACGTGCGAGGAGTTCGCTTATGCACCGGAAGTCCCTGAAGAGACGATGATATAATAAATCATTGTCCGCTTCATCATGCTGATAGGTTTATCAGTATTCCACTAAAGGAGATTTTCGTGGAACAAGATAAAAAGTACTTTCCCGGCAGACTGGTAGTATTTCTTTTCGGCGAGACTGGTAAAAACCTCGAGGCCTCAGACGTCGTGGAGATCAAGACGGTTAAGAGCGCACCAAGCTATCCCGACGTCATCCCGAAACAGAAAGTTATCAAAGTCGAAAAACGTATTAACGATGGCGTTGAAGTCACCTTTGTTGTCAAGGCTTATCTGCCCGATGTCGTTGTCGTCGAAGCCTCTCTGGATATGGACGATATCCTGGCCAATACAACGCTGGAACTCAAACGCTCGCTTATCAACTCCTGCAGAAAAACTTTGGGAGAGTATGGCTGCGATCCACAGTTCGACGAGGAGTACAGCGTTTATTGCATCTCCGATTACAGCGGAGACCCTGAAATCTGCCTGTCCCTGTATGGAGACCGGATCGCTGCATTTTTGAAGAACGAAAAAATACAACTCGATGAGGAAGAGGTAAAGTCCACGCTCTCTGCCAATTTGAAGTACGGCAAGGATGACATCACGATCGTGGACTGGGACGGCGCGTTTATTTTCGATTCCTCGGCAGATTTCGACAGCAACATCGAGCTTTTTGAAATTGCGAACCTCCAGCTCCTGAAATCGAGAATCCTCGACTTCGATCTTGATGAGCGTCTCGAAAAAACACTACGACTCATATCGGTTCCCAAAGGTCTGCCGATCATACGGGCGCGAGAAGTCAGGAAAGTTATGAAGGAGATCATCGAGATCCGGACACAGTCCATACTCGAGTCAGAGGCTGTGGAGCGGAACATCAAACTGATCGGGGACTGGTATTCCGCGAAACTCTACTCCCTGATCTCGAAGAAATTTCATCTCGACAACTGGAAGATGGAGATCAAGGAAAAACTCGACACGCTCGAAGACGTATACACCATGGCAACGGAGAATTTCAGCGTATCGTACCGCGCTACGCTGGAATTCGTCGTCCTGGCCGGCTGGTTTGTGTTGCTGCTGCTGTATGTTGGCGAGTTCCTTTTCCTGAAATAAGAAAAAGTTCGTAACACGGGCAGGTACTGGTCCCCAAATTCGGTTAAATTCTGTGTTATGGATTTGTCATATATTTATTAATAACCAACAAAGATAACTGCGCAGGTCAAAGACGCACTTTGGCTCGTGGTAGAGAATTAAACTATTGAGCTTCTGCGCTGTCTAGCGCACTCTTCACAATGCGATGTAATAGAGTTGAATCAATCGGTTTGCTAACATATTCATAAAGACCCAGACTGATTGATTTTAAATAGTTTTCGACTGAAACATGTCCTGTGAGCATGATGACCGGTACTGATGGAAGGGTCTTTGTTACTTCGTTGAAAAATTCATGGCCATCCATTCCAGGCATTGAATAGTCTGTAATCACAAGGTCTATTTTGATTCCTTTTTGGATAGTACCTAGGGCGGATAGGGCATCTGTTTCTGTAATTGTATTGTATCCACCGGAACTCAAGGTAAACTCAAGATAACTCAGTATATCGCGATCATCATCGACAAGTAATATCGTTTTCATATCCCCAGCTCACGTTGATTGCGAAATTATGGAAAGAATGTTATATATTTTAAGGTATAATCACTCGCGTCAAATTTTAAATGCCGTAGAAAATCGATTTTCGCCGCTCTTTGCCAGATCTTCTGTCTTTTCCACTTCGCCGATCTGGCACTCTGTAATTTGGATCATTGAATTTTCTGCGATCCTCACCAGACCTTCGTTTCATAACAAACCTCGTCGAAGTTTAATCGCTGTTAAGAAATACGTCGTGGCAGCTCGACCGAGGAATGGCCATAGCTGATTGTTACATTAAAGATTCGTCGACTGTGACTGGGAAGCCTAGACAGATTTGGACAAATTTCAAATAAATTCGTGTCTTAATCATATTTTGTTCGCTGGACTAACGGCTAACCGACAAGCGGGCCGATATTAAGTTGATGGCGCCTGTATAACCACAGGGCTATTTGGCAAAAAGAGAGCATAGTTATATAAGAAACACTCATGAACTAGCACAGGTAATTAACACCACTATACTGATTATAATATCACGGTCAAGTAAAAATTACTCTTAATTCAAAGCGTGTTATGATTGGTCCCGCTGACAGGCAAATTGGCTTGGGAGGAGATAACAGCAAATTTGGGAAGAATTGGTGTCAACGGGGGCTGTAGAAATGTCTGTGTTCCAAGTATTGTTCGCTGGGAAGGAAATGGCGCCGTTCAAGTTGGCCCCTGCACCGGAGTCTACAGACCTCATGTTTCCATAGGCCACTGTTAGACTTCCAACGGTGATCGTTGTTGAGGCCGCGGCGTTGCCGCTGTTATTCGTGGCCACCAGCGTGGAGGTGGTGGTCGTTCAGGACTGATGTTCGTACCGCTATCTGTGGTTGTAATACCATTCAATGCAAGACTGCCGGCATTGCCAACGATCCAAGCCAATTGGCTGGACTGTCCTGGTGTAATGACCGAGGGAAGGGCAGTAAAGGCTCAGATCAAAGGCCCTGTCAGGGTCGTGGAGGCTGGTATATTTCCGTTGGATCCGCTCCCTTTGCGTGCGGATAGAACAAAGATGAAAAGAACCAGAATTAAAGAGGAAAAAGATTTGTGACCTCTTGGCAGCATCCCTTCCATTCTGCGAAGCAGGTGTATTCTCTTTATAGCACCGATCTGTAAACATTCATTTTCAAAGTCTCGATAAATAGTCATATCGCGTAGGTTCCTTATAGTAAAATAACGGACTATTTAAAAGCATAAAATTGAACAATACATTAACGCAGATAGGATCGAAAACGGAGCAGTTGAAGCATTCTCCTAGTGGTGTGCATGAATAGCGGCCTTGGAAAACAAAGTAAAGCAAAACTTGACATTATTGCTAACAATCCGCTGTTGCAATATCCCAGAACATGAACCGATGTTGCCGATATTGTAAAAGAGAAAAGGATGGCTATTGAAAACAGTATCCGATGGCAGTAGGCGAGCGGCATCCTCGGTTTTGGCATATAACTCACTCCATCATGGCACTCTTCTTAAAGAGTCATTACCACCAGCTCGTGACTGTTCAATTCTTCATAAATTGCATTCAACTGATCCCTGTTTTTTGCGGTGAATGTTATTGTCATGGAAATGTATTTTCCGCTGCTGCTTAATCTGCTCGAGTAAGTAAACTCTTCGAGTTGTAGATGTTTTCTGAAAATGGCCAACACGGCGGATGTAAATGCATCAGCATTGATCCCCATTACTTTGATCGGAAACGGACAGGGGAATTTGATTAGTCCATTATTGATTTTCATATAAGAGGAGTTCGTCTCCTGTTCTTTGAGCTGATTGCTTCGAAGCGTCCGGATCGAATTTGATTTGTAGCTTCCGGCTTCAGCCCTGCAGTCATCGCGATCGGCAATATAATTACTTCAGCCCTATTTTTTTTCTGAGCGTGAGACGGTTAATGCCCAGCAGCCGCGCGGCCTCAGACTGGTTCTCCCGGGTGTGAGAAAGCATATACTCGAATACATGCCGGTCCACTTCATCATGCAGTTTATCATAGACGTTCATCTCTTTCATTTCGAGCGACTTTCTCAGGTAGGGGATGATTACTCCTGCCATTGCATTGCCTTGGTCTGTGGCCGGCTTTGATATTTCCCGTGTTCCAAGATCCTTAAGCTCACGGGTAGTGAGATAGTCGGTTTTGCACAACGCAATGGCGGAGCGAAGCGTGTTTTCCAGCTCGCGGATGTTACCCGGCCAGTCATAAGCGAGAAGCCTGTCCAGGAATGCCCTGGTAACTCCTTTGATCGGTTTCTGCGCCGTATGCACATGGCGATAGAAAAGACATTGCACTAGCGGCGTAATGTCTTTCTTTCGTTCACGAAGCGGCGGCACGTGGATTGAGGCGACGCGCAGGCGGTGGTACAAATCCTCCCTGAACTTCCCCTCACGAACCATGTTTGCCAGATCGCGGTTCGTTGCCGAAATTACGCGCACGTTTACCTGGATTTCTTTTATGCTGCCTACTGGATAGAACGCCTGGGTCTGGAGAAAGCGAAGGAGCTTCCCCTGGAGCGACAGAGGGAGCTCACCGATCTCGTCAAAAAATACCGACCCTCCATCCGCAGTCCTGAGCATGCCTTCTTTCGATGTTACAGCTCCGGTAAAGGCGCCCCGCTCATAACCAAAGAGTTCTGATTCCATCAAGGCATCGGGCACGGCCGCGGAATTGATAACTACGAAGGGTTTGCCGAAGCGGGAAGAAAGCTGTGCAATGGCCTCAGCTACAAGCTCCTTGCCCGTGCCTGTTTCTCCCGTGATCAGCACAGGCACCTCCACTTGGGCGATGCGTGCGATCTTTTCGCAAAGGCCCATGACCAGGGAGGACCGGCCGACAATTACACAAGTCGCCGCAGGCGCAATGGTGTCTTTGGATATGACTAGGGAGTGGTCCATTTCCAGCCGCAGCTCGACCAGATCGTTCAGAACACGAGTAATGCGGTCTTTTTTTAGAGGACGGGGCATGATCTCATAAGCCCCCCAGGTTGCGGCTTCCATAACCGGACCGGTCCTCTCCTGGCTCGTGACCGCAAGAACAAAAGCTTTTTCACCGTATTCCTTGATCCGGCGCAGTTCGCCTGAATCAATGTCGAAAACAACGCAGGCAATGTCTGTGACTGTCTGCGTTTTCTGCGTTTGCGCGAGAATGAGTTTGTATCCCTTCGGAAGCACCGCACCAAGCTCTTTGATGAGGGATTCCTCGTTGTCGCTGACAAGCAGGATTTTTTTCATAGCCCCTCCTGATGTATATATAATATACAATATGTATATATAACAATCAATGCCTTTTCCGTCAGCTACAGAATTGCCTAACTTATTGGTACTTTCCTCTTGGCATGCATATTGCTATTTGAAAGACAAATATGGTGTTGCAAACGAAGGCACGAAGCAGGGTCAATCCTCCCCGAGAAAATCTTGTTTCGAGCCTTCACTTTGCATAAAGTGCATTAAATTTATTTGAGTGAGGTGGCGATATGAGCCTGATTACCACAAATCCGACCAATATTGATGAGCTGAAACGAGTCGGCATCGTAGGACAAAAACAAAAGGATACGTTTTTGATCCGACTAAGGACTATAGGCGGGGATATGACCGCGGAAGAACTGAACACCGTCAGCCGGGTATCGCGTCACTACGGCAGCGGTCAGGTGCATTTGTCCACGCGCCAGGCTATCGAGATCCACAATATAAATGTTGATAATCTTAAAGCAGCGCGCGAAGAACTCGAACAGAACGGTCTCGTGCTCGGCGTATGCGGTCCGCGGGGGAGGGGGATTGTGGCCTGTCCTGGCAGCGCAACCTGTACCTCGGGAATCATAGAAACAAAGGAGCTTGCCGCCGAGCTCGATGCGGAGTACCTGCGTAAACAAGCGCCACACAAGTTCAAGATCGGCATTTCAGGCTGCCCGAATAATTGCTCCAAACCTGTTGAGAACGATATCGGGATCATGGGGGGCGTTCTGCCGGTATGGAATAAAGAAGCCTGTATTGCCTGTAGACTCTGTGTCAGCATCTGCCCGGCGCAGGCAATCGAACAAAAAGGAGAGCGCTTCGCTCTCGATCAGGACAAGTGTATCCTGTGCGGGCTCTGTATCAGAAACTGCGCCTCATCGGCCTGGACGGAGCAGAGGATGGGTTATACGCTCTATCTAGGCGGGACCATGGGGAAGAAGCCAAGGCTGGGTACGAGAGCAAAAGTGCTTATCGAAACAAAAGAAGAATTACTCGACCATATCAGCCATGCCTTTAATTTTTACGTTGCCCAAGGCAGAAAAAAAGAACGCTTCGGCCACACGCTTGACCGGATCGGCGTGGAAAAGGCGTTTGCAGAAATATTTTCCGTCGAAGTCCGAAAAATTTCAGAAACTACCTGGGTTGGCGCTGCAGATACGAAGAAAATAAATTTTCTCGATCTCAGGGGTGTCTGCTGCCCGCTAAATTTCGTCAAAGCTAAACTCGCGATGGAAAAGCTAAGGGGTGGAGAAATCATCGAATTCCATCTCGATGATGGGGAGCCGATTGTTAATGTCACCCGCAGTTTGAAGGATGAAGGTCATCAGATAATACTTGTCATTCCGAAGGAGAGCTACTTTAAAGTAATGGTAGAGAAAAAATGAGATATACGATATGGCAAAAATATTCGACAATATAACGCAGAACATCGGCAACACTCCGCTGGTCAGAATCAATAAACTGACGAAAGGGTTGAACGCTATAGTCGTTGCAAAGCTCGAAAAAGCGAACCCGCTTGCTAGCGTTAAGGATCGCATCGGTCTCGCCATGATCGAAGCTGCGGAGCGGGCGGGAATCATCAATAATGAATCAGTGATCATCGAACCCACGAGCGGCAACACCGGCATTGCACTGGCCTATATTTGCGCCGTCAAGGGGTATCGCCTTATCCTGACCATGCCTGAAACCATGAGCATGGAACGAAGGGCTCTCATCAGAATTTTTGGTGCTGAAGTGGTTCTAACCGAAGGAAGCAGGGGAATAAAAGGGGCAATCGAGAAAGCCGAGGAATTGGCTCGAGAGCACAAAGGCACATTCATACCACAACAGTTCAAAAACGCGGCGAACGTGGAGGTCCACCGGAAGACCACGGCCGAAGAGATTTGGAACGATACGGACGGCGCAGTGGACATCCTGGTGGCGGGCGTGGGAACAGGGGGGACCATTACAGTCGCTTCCCAGGTGATCAAGAAGCGGAAGCCGTTGTTCAGGGCGATTGCCGTGGAGCCCAAGGACTCCCCTGTCCTGTCGGGCGGACAGCCCGGGCCGCACAAGATCCAGGGCATAGGGGCGGGATTTATTCCGGACATCCTCCAGCGCGATCTCATTGACGAAATCATTCAGGTCACGAACGACGATGCGGGAAACACGGCAAGAAAAGCGGCGAGAGAGGAGGGACTGCTTGTCGGAATTTCATCGGGAGCCGCGCTCTGGGCGGCGCTGAATGTCGCAAAGAGGCTGGAAAACGCAGGTAAATTGATCGTCGTCATTCTTCCCGACACCGGGGAGCGCTACCTGTCAACATGGCTTTTTCAGGAGTATATGCGGTAGTGATGTCGAATAGAAAGCAGGAAGTGAAAAGTCTTAGACTGGCTAAAGGGAGAAAACATGGCAGGAAAACGATTTGATACATTGGCGATCCACGCGGGTCAGGAGAACCCGGACCCCGCAACAGGAGCGCGCGCGGTGCCTATTTACCAGACCACGTCGTACGTATTCAAAGACACGGACTACGCGGCGAACCTTTTCGCCCTCAAGGAGTTCGGCAACATTTACACCCGGATCATGAACCCCACGAACGACGTGTTCGAGAGGCGCGTTGCCGCGCTCGAAGGTGGCACGGGGGCCCTCGGCGTATCCTCCGGACAGGCCGCCCAGACCCTCGCTCTTCTTGCCATTACTCGCGTCGGAGACGAGATCCTCTCTGCAAACAATCTCTACGGGGGGACGTATCAGCAGTTGCACTATACCTTTCCTAAACTGGGAAGGCAGACGGTGTTCGTCGATTCAGCGAAGCCGGAGAAATTTAGGAATGCGATAACCTCCCGGACCAGAGCCATTTATGCAGAAACCATCGGCAACCCGAAACTGGGCATCCCGGATTTCGAGACCATAGCGAAAATCGCCCATGACGCAGGCATTCCGTTCATCGTGGACAATACCGTGGGTGTCGGGTTGGTAAAGCCTCTCGACTACGGCGCTGACATCATTACGCTGTCGGCAACTAAGTATATTGGCGGACATGGTACATCCATCGGTGGCGTTATCGTGGACGGTGGAACGTTCGACTGGAGCAACGGGAAGTTTCCCGAATTCACCGAGCCAGACCCGACTTACCACGGGCTGAAGTTCTGGGATGTGTTCGGCAATTTCCCCGGTATGGGCAATGTGGCTTTTATCATCAAGGTTCGGGTGCAGCTTCAGCGCGATCTCGGCGCGGCCCTCAGCCCCTTTAATGCCTTCTTATTTCTTCAAGGGCTCGAAACACTGCCGCTCCGGGTGAGAATGCATTCGCTCAATGCGTTGAACGTCGCTGAGTTTCTAAAAAAGCACCCCAAGGTCTCCTGGGTGAACTATCCAGGCTTGCCCGATCATCCAAGTCACGGCCTGGCAAAGAAATACCTGAATGGGAAATTCGGCCCCCTCGTGGGCTTCGGGATCAAGGGCGGTCTGGAAGAGGGGAAGAAATTCATAAACTCGGTAAAGCTCCTGTCCCATCTGGCCAACATCGGAGACGTGAAAAGCCTGGTAATCCACCCGGCCTCCACCACGCATCAGCAGCTTACGCTTGAGGAGCAGCGTGCAACAGGAGTGAGCGAAGACTATATCAGGCTCGCTGTGGGCATAGAAGACGTCCAGGACATCATCGAGGACATCGACCAGGCGCTCTGGTGTGTTTAAAGGAATACATCGATCGTATGAGAATTGAACTTATGCCGCAAAATGAGACTTCTCCGGACAAAAGCACTCCCGGCGAGACGGAGATGCAGTGCGTCATTCTTGAATCCCTGGCGTTCGAAAGCGGCGAGTCGCTCTCTCCCGTGTTTATTGCATATGAGACTTACGGGAGACTGAATGCCAAGAAAGACAATGCGATTCTTATCTGCCATGCTCTCACAGGTGACGCCCATGCCGCGGGAATTAGCAAAAAAACGGGTAAGATCGGGTGGTGGGACAGTATGATCGGCTTGGGCAGGGCTTTTGATACGGATCGTTATTTCATCATCTGCTCGAACGTCCTCGGCGGATGCAAGGGTTCCACTGGTCCTTCTTCCCCGCACCCCGTCACTGAGCGGCCCTATGGGCTCGATTTCCCAATCGTCACCATACGCGACATGGTGAATGCTCAAGTCCGAATAGTGGAAAATCTCGGGATCGAACGGCTTCTGTGCGTAGTTGGCGGGTCCATGGGAGGAATGCAGGTTCTCGAGTGGATGGTCTCCCATCCGGAGATGATCAACGGCGCTATTCCCCTCGCTACGACTGCGAAACATTCGCCTCAGCAGATCGCGTTCCACGAGGTCGAGCGGCAGGCTATTATGTCGGACCCGCACTGGAATTCAGGGGATTACTATTGCGGCCCCTTGCCCTCGCGGGGGCTTGCCGTTGCGCGCATGATCGGCCACATTACCTACATGAGCGATTGCTCCATGGCGGAAAAATTCGGCAGGAAGTTCACGAATGGCTGCCGTCCTTGCAAATTCTCCGCCGACTTCGAGGTGGAGGGTTACCTGCACTACCAGGGGAACCGCTTTGTAGAGCGCTTTGATGCCAACTCGTACCTCTACCTGACCAAAGCCATGGACTACTATGACGCTGCGCGGGGAGGAAAGCTCCACGAGGCCTTCGCCGGTATGCGGGCACGGGTCCTGGCCATCGCCTTTACATCTGACTGGCTGTACCCGGCTTACCAGTCACAAGAAATTGTAAGCGCCTGCAAGCTGGCCGGGCTGGATGCAACCTATTGCGAAGTGAATTCCACCTGCGGACATGATGCCTTTCTCCTGGAAACGGAAAAGCAGACCCATCTCATCAGACATTTCTTGGAGACAGTTGACCGGAATGGTGGGATGGACAATTAGGATTCCTAAAAACAACGTTCGAGCACCGCGTGAAAAGGAGACTGAAATAAGGGAAAGTTTTTGGTAGAGGGTGTGATTATTGACGTCGATAAACAGGGGTTTCTGACCCGATGTGGACTAATGGAACATCGATGTTACTGAGTATTTTGCGGAGACCAAAGCAATTCGGATGACGGATCAGCACTGGGAGATCGTGAATTTTCTGTGCGATTACTACAAACGACACCAGATCCTTCGGCTTGATGAGTCCGACATCTGTGCCTCGTCGGGCTCCGCCTGTTCCTCGGGCTCTCTGGAGCCGAGCCATGTGCTCCGGGCCATGGGAATCCCCTTCACCGCCATCCATGGCTCCATCCGTTTCTCGCTCAGCCGTTATACGAGCGAAGCCGAGATTGACCGGGTCATAGAACAACTGCCGGGCATCATCGGCGAGCGGAGACAACTGTCGCCTTACGGCCGTGATAAAATAACAAGCAAGACCTGCGGTTAACCGAATTGTAAGCACAAAAAAAGAGCAGGTCGGCCCGGTCATGCTCCGGTGCCCAACCTGCTGCAAAACGCTGCGCCGCAGGAACGTCTATGTTTTCTTCTCTTCTTTTTTGGCTTCCACCGCGTCCTCATCCTTCTCGGACATGGCTTTCTTGAATCCCCTGATGCTTTTTCCGAGTCCTTCGCCGATCTCCGGCAGCTTCCCCGGGCCGAAGATGATCAGCACGATCACCAGGATAAGAAGCAGATGCATTGGCTGAAAAAGACCTCTACCCATGTTATGTCCTCCTCCTGTTCAGGCTACTTTTTGGTCCCGCCCGAAGACGGGGACTTTTTTTTCAACGACATCAGGATAAACAATATAATGAGAAATATCCAGACGAATTTCAGGGTCAAAAGGGTAAACGACAAGTAGATAAATTGTTTTATCGACTTTAACGCCAGCCCTGCGACAAGAATGAGACCGAAGATTAAAAGTATTTTATCAAATTTCATAGCGTTAAGGAAACGTCTGCATTTTATATCAATTCTCGTCGTTCCGCAATCTCTTTTTACTCAGGAGGAACGACAATCATACTTTTACCTGAAGCCGGGTCCGCACGACGCAAGTCCCGATATTTTGGGCAAGGGTAATTTGCCTTCCAATTCATAACCACCTTTTTCTCTATGACGGTCTGGAATGTTTCTTTTCCCACCCCCCGTTGCCTCATAATTAAATGTTACCGGAAGGGATGTAGAAATATGTGTGTTGGTTTCAGGGTTTGAAGATTCTT
>Ga0209415_10001446_pt1 | contig 45524 bp, 48 predicted proteins | sample PeaSoiSIISIP2007_FD_187696 | JGI IMG/M metagenome (GOLD analysis project Ga0209415, IMG submission 187696) | Peat soil microbial communities from Weissenstadt, Germany - SII-SIP-2007 (SPAdes) (version 2) | ecosystem: Environmental > Terrestrial > Soil > Wetlands > Peat | place: Germany... | reverse complement strand
CCCAGCAGGTGGTCAAAGCTGCGGTTTTCCATCATGACCAGCACCACGTGCTCGATCTGGGATCCATTTGCTAACGCCATTTCGCTCAGCAGAGGCGTGGTGGCCACGGCCCCGGTCGTCTTCAGAAATGCTCTGCGATTCATCGGTTGTCCTCCTCGGTGAATTCAATTCTAAGCTCCCGTCGCACGCTACCTGCCAGGGTAATACACCTTCATGAATATCCGATTGCGAACGCTGTTATTCGCAAGACCCCCCTGACGCCGCCTGGAGCATCCACGCTGGACGTGTTCTCGGCGAAGCGCTGAGAGATCGACTGTGTAATACTGGTACGGAAATTTGGAAGTGGAGGTTTCTATGAAGATGCCGAAACTCCGCACAATGCTGCCGGCATATGCTGGATTGATTATCGCGTCGGCTCCCGTGCTCGCACATCATTCTTTCGCCGCTGAGTACGAAAGCAAAGAGATCACACTGACTGGCGTAATCACCAAGGTGGAATGGACCAATCCGCACATCTATTTCTACATCGATGTGAAGGATGCGAACGGCAATGTCGCCAATTGGGCCGTGGAAGGCTATCCTCCGAATACTTTAAAGCGGACTGGCTTTACTCGCGACGACTTGAAGGTCGGTGACACCGTTACCGTCACCGCTTATCGCGCCAAGGATAGCAGTAGCCGAGTGGCTGGGCGAGAAATAGCTTTCCCCAACGGTGGAAAGAAGTTTGCTGGACCTGCTGCCGGGAGTGGACCTCCCACCGCCGCGCAATAGGAAACTGACTTACCATGCGCTCAATGCGTCCTTTTGCGATTGCAGCCGCACTCGGAGTAATGTTGGCGTTTCTCGGTATTGCCGAAACGAAGCCGATTCCCCGTGCAGCGGATGGCAAACCCAATCTTGCGGGTGTCTGGCAGAGCGGCGGTGTCAGCCTGTATGGCGAACCAGGCCTTTCCACGGTCAAGCTTCCCCCTCCCGTGAATCCGCCACCGAAGCGCGAGCCGCTGCCTTATCAATCCTGGGCCGAAGCGAAGACGAAGACGTTTACTGCCGCCGACGATCCGTCGCTGGCTTGTCTGCTTCCCGGCGTCCCGCGTATCACGTCGATGCCCATGCCCTTTGAGATTGTCCAAACACCGAAGGAGATCGTCATCGCATACGAGTCGTTCCACGCTTTTCGCATCATCCCGATCAATGACAAGCTCCAGCATCCGAACGATCTTGTTCCGACCTGGATGGGCGATTCGGTCGCGCGCTGGGATAGCGACACGCTCGTTGTAGACGTCACCGGTTTCAACGACAAGACCTGGCTCGGCGGAATCGGGAGTATTCACAGCGAGAACCTGCACGTGGTGGAGCGCTTCACGCTCAATAGTGACGACACCATCACCTACACTGCCACGGTAACCGATCCCAAAGTTTTCACGAAGCCTTGGACCACGGGGGCTCTGTTGCGGCGCCCGCCAAACACGCGCGTTGAAGAGTACGAGTGCGTCGAGAATAACCAGGATGCCGCTCACATTCACAAGTGACCGGCTAGGGATGCTACGCGCGAGCAAGCCACTTCTAGCGCAGGTAGCGCTGATGTTCCTTCAGAATGCAGCGGTCGATCACAACCGCGAGTCCGGCCGCTTTGGCTTTGCGCGCCGCCGCCTGATCGACAACGCCTTCCTGCATCCAGACCGCGGAGGCTCCAATACGGATCGCCGATTCCACCACCGGCGCAACGAACTCCGAGCGCCGGAAGATGTCCACAATGTCGATGTGCTCGGAAATGTCTTCCAGCCGCGCGTACGATTTCTCGCCGAGAACTTGCGATTCGTTCGGATTTACGGGGATGATCCGGTATCCCTGCTGCTGCATGTATTCGGCGACGCCATGTGAAGGCCGGGTCCGTTTGCTCGAAAGCCCCACCACCGCGATCACGCGGCTCTTGCGCAGCAGGTCGGGGATGCCGGCCATCGCCTACCGCTCCTCTCTAATGGACGGCTGCATCGCCAAAAGCTTTCGGAAGTGCGCAACCTCGGCGGGCGTCAAGTGTCGAAACTTGCCCGGCTGCAGGGAACCCAGTTCCAGGAACCCGATCCGCACGCGCTTAAGCTTCTCCACCAGCCGGCCAAAATGTTTGAACATGAGACGAATTTGATTCTGCCGTCCTTCGATTAATCGTACTTCGTACCAAGGGTTCTGCGCGCGCTGGATCAGCTTCAGGCCAGCCGGCGCGGTTTTCTTACCGCTCAAAGGGACGCCTTCGCGGAACCTTTCTTCCTGCTCGGGCGAGAGCGGCCCGTTGGTCTTCACCAGATAAGTCTTGGTTACGTGGCTCGCGGCTGAGGTGATGCGCTTGGCGAATTCGCCGTCGTTGGTGAGCAGCAGCAGCCCTTCGCTCGAATAGTCTAAGCGGCCGACCGGATACACGCGCGCCTTTACCCCGCGCAAAAGATCCATCACGGTTGCCCGTCCCTGGGGGTCGATCACCGTTGACATGCAGTCCTTCGGTTTGTTCATGGCTATATATACCGGGCGCTCCGGCGCGCCCACTCGCTTGCCATCAACTTTGATGTGGTCCTGCTCGGGATCGGCCTTGGTCCCAAGCTCGGTGATCACCGCGCCGTTTACCGTCACGCGGCCTTCGACAATCAATTGCTCGGCGCGGCGGCGGCTCGCAATACCGGCGTGCGCGAGAAGCTTCTGCAGCCGTTCTTCTGCCATCCTATTCGGTCACAGACGAGGGTTCCGCTTGCTCTGCGGCTGCTTCGTCCACGGGCGCCTCTGCTGGGACCGGCGACGCGTCACTCGGAGTCTGGGGCGACATCTCTTCATCTCCCATCGATAGCCGGCCCAGCTCCTCAAACTCTTTCAACGTCGGCAGTTCGCTCAGATCCTTCAGGCCGAACTGTACCAGAAATTCCTTCGTGGTCTTGTAAAGAATCGGCTTGCCGAGAACCGTCTTCCTGCCCGCGGTGGCGATCAGTTTGCGATCGAGCAACGTCTTGATCACACCGGCGCCATGCACTCCACGAACCTCCATCACTTCGGGCGCGGTGATCGGCTGCTTATAAGCGATCAAAGCCAGAGTCTCCAGCGCGGCGAGCGACAGCTTGAGCGGCGGCTTCAGATTCTTGACGAACGCCCGGATTCCTTCGTGATGCTCGGGCTTGGTGGACATTTTGTATCCGCCGGCCACTTCGCGAATCGTGAGCCCGTGCTCGGGCTTGTTGTACTCGGCGGTCAGTTCCTCGAGCACTCGCCCGATTCGCACCGCCGGCTGTTGCAAAGCCGTCGCGATCTGATCGGCGGACAGCGGCTCATCGGTCACATAGATGACGGCTTCGACCACGGCTCGGAGCTGCGCGTCGGGCAGGTCGACGTTTTCGTTGGGGGTTTCGACTCCCGGGAGCAACTCCGACTCGGGGTCCAATTGAACTTCTGTTGGTTCCATCTCGGCTTGGCTGTATTCCTAGCTGTATTCTCGGCTTAACTATACTCTTCTTCAATAGCGACCAGCGATTGGCCGAGCACTTCTTCAAACGAACGCTGCTTCTTCAATCCAATGTCGCCGAAGGCGTCCCGCTGGGTCAACATCAGCGCTTGGCGGCGGACCAACTCGAGCATGGCGAGAAACAGGCAGATCATCGCACGGCGGCTGCCCTGCCTCTCAAACAGCTCAGCGGCCGGAAGCGATTCCCCGGTCCGAAGCTCGCCGAAAATTCGCTCCAGATAGCGAATCATGTCCGGGATGCTGACGTCCTCTTTGCCGACTTCGTAAACGGGCCGATTCTTGGCGCGCTCCAGCACGGTTTGGAGAGTTTTCACCAGGTCGAAGAGCGAAACCGCCAGCTCCGGTTCTTCGTTCTCGGCCAGAAACTGCGCCATCTGAGGATTCGACCACGAGACATCTTCCACCATCCGCTTCTGCTGCAGCATTTCGGCGGCGTTCTTGAAACGCTCGTGTTCAAGCAAGCGGTCCACCAGCTCCTGGCGAGGATCTTCCTCGGGCGAGATCTTTTCCAACTCCGGATCTTTGGGGAGCAGCATCCTCGATTTGATGTGGATCAGCGTCGCCGCCATGTAAACGAACTCGGCGCTCAACTCGATGTCCAGCTCCATGGCGCGCTGCACGTATTCGAGATACTGCTGCGTGATGGAGGCGATAGGGATGTCGTAGATGTTGATCTGCTGTTTGCGGATCAAATCGAGCAACAGGTCGAGCGGACCATCGTATTGGTCCAGGTGAAAATTCAACGGCGATGCCACTTCCTTATAGAATACCAGTCATACGGGCTTCGGACTCTAAGAAGGTGAAGGTAACGGCAATGCTTCAGACCGCTCGTTATGTCATTAGCGTGGTAGGAACTCTTTCGACAACTGCACCGTCTCGGTGCTGACTTCACCCTAGAAGTTGGGATGCCATTCGCGTTTTGGATAGAGGGCGGATTCGATGGACCACGATTGCTGATTCCGGGGGCCCTAGTCGCCGACATCGGAATCGTGATGGCGATTGCCTTGATGGTCGGTTGGACATGGGGACGCATCGTGGCCAAGTAGCGTCAGCGGATAAGCGAGCTGCCGGACCACTACTTGTTAAAGTACAGCGTCACATCCACGGTGCGGTCACCGGCGTTGACCTTCGTCTCCGCGCGTGTAGATTTCAGGTCGTCGAAAACGCCGCCGTCCTTCACACGTGCGAAGAAATGATCCGGATACTCCACATTAAACGGCCGCCCGGGTTCGAGGCCCCACATTTTGCGGATCTCCGGTTCGGTCACGATATCCAGACCGACGATGTCCAGCTTTCCGAGCACGTAGAGCGGGCCCGGATCGATCTGGAACTCAATCGCGACAGTGTGCTCGGCGTCGTTGACATCGCGTTTGACCTGCGACGTCGCATCGAGGTGCCCCTCGCGCCGCAGGCCGGCTCTGATCCTCTCCTGCGCGGCCTTCACGTCATCGAAATTTACGCTCTGATTGGTCTTGAGCTTCGAAAGATTATTCCATTCCGAACGCGAGTAATCGGCGCCCACAAAGGTGGCACGTTCCAGCTTGTACACCGGCCCCGGCGTCACCTGCACCGTCATCGTAATGCCGTCCACGTCCTTCGCCGGCGCCGTATCGATCTTCGGAAACGCCACCCGCAGCAGGCCGTGCGCCTCATAGATCGGGCGAATCGTATTATCCAGCAGCGCCCGCACTCGCGGCTCCGAGTAGGGAACGCCGATCGCGACACCATACATCGCCGTCTGCAGGATTCCGGCGGGAAGCTCGCCAGTGCCTGTGAATATGACATGCGCGATCGCCGGTGGCCCCTTGGCCGGACGGAACAGCACCGCCAGATCCTCGCCACCATCCGCGCTCAGCTTGCCCGCCAGTGGCTGCTGATAACCCTGCCCCGCCAAGAATTCGGAGATCCATGCGACATAGCGATCCACCACCGCTTTCGTGGCTGGGATCTTGTCTCCAAACAGCGGGTCCTTCTGTTTGAGCCAGGCGCGAAGCTGAGCATCGGTGGCCGGGAGATCCTGAAACCGGACGCCATAGATCTGGCCGACCTCGGCCACCTCATACGTCGCGTCGTACCCTTCGCCGTCCTTGGATGGAGCGAACCGATAACTCACTTTATCGAACGCTCCGGTAGCCTCCAGCTTCTCGCGAGCCGCGTCGAAGTCCGATTTGCCGGCCTTCTGCCCCACACGGAGGCCCGCCACCGCAAAAATTTGACCGGAGGTGTAGGCATGGTTGCCCTCCACGGTCAGATTCTCAACCGTATAGGACGTCGGAGCGGGGCCTAGCGGTCCGACCTCAGCCGGCTTGGGGCGCTGATGGGTCTGCGCGGAAGCAGTGGCAGTGAAGAGCCCGAGCAACAAGGCCAACGAAATTGTTCGGCTTGCTCTCATTCAATCTCGATGGAAACGTACATCAACCGGCCCGACCGCTCGATCTGCATTGCCACTTCGTCGCCGGGCTTGAATTCGTCCACCTTTTTCCTCAGCGCCTCCACCGTCGCAACCGGAGCTCTGTTCACCGAATAGATGACGTCGCCGGGTTGAAGTCCGGTTCCACTGGTGAGGTCCGTGGCGCTGGACCCGGCAGCGACCACGACACCGTAGGCGTTCCGCAGCCCCGGCAGCATGGCGGCCACCTCCTTGTCGATCCCGATCGCCAGGATACCGAGCCTCGGCACCAGGTTGTCCTCCGGATTTACCATATCGGCAAAGCGCTGTGGATCGTCGACGCTGTCGAGCACGGGCACGTCGATGCTCAGCTGATCCTGCCCCCGCAGCACCTCTAGCGTAATCTTGTCCTTCATCGGAGAGCGATAAATGTAAGCCTCCAATTGCCGCGCATTGCGCATCGTCCTCCCGTTGGCCGTGAGCACCACATCGCCGACTTTCACTCCGGCACGGTCCGCCGGGCCCTCCGGCGTTACGTCGCCCACCAGGACTCCCCAGTCCCGCGCCAGGCCCAGGCCCTCGGCGATAGCCGGGCTGATGGTTTGCACGGAGATCCCGATCCTTCCCCGATGCACGTGGCCTTCTTTGCGAAGCTGCGTATAAACGGTGTTGACGATGTTACTCGGAATCGCGAAACCGAGTCCTTCGCTACCGCCGGACTCCGAGAGAATGAACGTGTTGACGCCCACCACGCGGCCCTGCGAATCGATCAGCGGACCGCCGCTGTTGCCCGGGTTGATCGGAGCATCGGTCTGGATGTACGCCAGGAAATCGTCGGGATGGATCTCGCGCGCGGTGGAACTCACGATACCCATGCTCACCGATCCTTCCAGTCCCCTGGGGTTTCCAAACGCCATCACCAACTCGCCTTGGCGGACGGCGTCCGAGTTGCCGAGCGGCAGATGGGTCAGACCCTTACGCTCGATTTTGATAACCGCCACGTCCATCTCGCGATCCAATTCCGATCAGCTTGGCATCGAGCAACCTCACTTCCGGCTCAAAGGTGGGGTTAGAGCCGCTCCGGGTTCGCGCCATCGTAAGCCTTACCTGGATGCGCCTGGCCCCCTGGACCACGTGCGCATTGGTGACGATGAAGCCGTCCTCGGAAAGAATGATCCCAGAGCCGGTGCTCCGCTGTCTGGAAAGCAGCGCCGCGGTGTTGCTGCTCGAGTCCGTCTCGCCAGCTGTCACATAGCCGGTGGAAAAGATCTGCACCACGGCCGGACGGACTCGATTGACCAAGCCTTCGAGCGAGACGCTGAGTTCGCCCAGCGAGACCGGCGGCGGTTTGACTTCGCCAGTCGGAGCGGCATCCGGTTCAGCTTTCTTTTCCTGAGCCGCGGCTACAAGCGCCAGTCCGGCGAGGAGGGGAAGGAGTGAAAACAGACGTATTCTCACATCCTCATTTTCCCGCATGTTGTCGCCGAACGCTGCCCAACGGCAACGTGAAAGAGCGGATTCCTCGCTTAAGGCAAGCGGGCGTGCAGATTCTTTACCGCCCGCAATCCTGCCTGCGAGACCTCGCTATCCGGATCCTGGGAGAGCGCCTCCAAAGGCGCCAAGGCGTCTTCACCACCACTGGCGGCAAGCACTTCTGCCAGGCCGGTCTTCTCGTCCTTGGTAACGCCTGGCTCCTTCAGCGGCGGATAAAGCGCCTGGCGTACCTCGGGATCGCGCGCCAGTTCGGTCAGATAGGCTCGCGAGACGCCACGATAAGCGCTCGAATTCAGACTGTTCACCACATACCGCAACGGATCGAATTCGCCCATGCCGCGCTTGCCGAGATTCACCAGCGCGAATGCCGCGGACAGCCGAGGCTCGGTTTTTTTTTCATTGTTGAACGCGCGCTCCAGCGCCGCGGTGTCGGCCGGATTCTTTAGCCGCCCCAGCCCCTCCGCCGCCGCTTCGCGAAGGCCGTCGTCTTTGTGATCCAGATACGTAACGTAGACGCCGTGCAACTGGGGATCGGGCATTTGCGCCATGGCAGTCAATGCCGCGCGCTTCACCTTCATGTTGCGGGAGCGGTCCAAAACGTCGCGCAGTTCGTCGGTCGCGGCGCGGTTCAACAATAGACCGCTCGCCTCGATCGCAGTGAGTTGAACTCGTTCGTTCAGATCGTGCAGCAGAAACGCGATGCTTGGCCCGCTGGTTGAATCGCGGATCTTCTCGATGGCCACCAGGGCTTCATAGATCACGTTGTTGTCCCTGGAGTGCAACGCCTGCTCCAGATCCGGAAGCGCCTGACGGCCGCGCAGAATGCCCACCGCTCGAGCCGCGGTCGCACGGGCTTCCAAGCTGGCCCCACCGCTGGCGACGCGGCCCAGGGCGACGATCACTTCCGGGCGGACCTGGATATACGGATCGATGACCAGATCGTTGCTGTCTGTCATCTTGGCCTTGATGGACGATCCCGCCCGCCGCAACGGTGCGGTCAGTCCGGTCTTCACGTAACCAGGCACGTAGAAATTCACCAGACCGTCGGTGGCGCGAATCTGGATTTCCGGATCGTTGTCACTGGTGGCTTTGACGAGCGGATCGAGGCTGCGTTGCGTCCCGATCTCGACGATCGCCTTAACGGCCTCCCGGCGCACCTCCACGTCCGGGTCCGAAAGATACGGCTCGATCTTCGGTATGATTTCCGACCCGCCGCTTTTGCCGAACTCGCGAACCGCCTTCGCCCGGGCTTTAGCGTCGTCCGGAGGTTGGGCGGCATTCTGAGCGGGCGATGGGGCGGCGTTCTGAGCAAGCAGGGTAGCGGCCGTGAGCGCCCAAGACAGCCCTAAGAACAGACTGCGGCACAGTAGTACACGGCCCCGGTTCGGCAACATAAACCAGCCCTCAACGAACAAATTCCACAGTGACTTTCTTGCTAATGATGCCGGCCTCGTAGCCCATATCGAGCAGCTTTTGCGCCGCCTTCGGCACCAGGTCGCCGCAGTCCACCGTGAAGTGATTCACATACATTCCGACGAATTTTTCAGCCAGCCGTGGCTCCAGATCGCGCGCGAATTGCAGTGCATAGTTGAGCGACTCTTCGCCATGATCCAAAGCATACTGAATGCTCTCGCGCATCGCGCGGCAGCACTCGCTCTTCAGTTCGTCCGCGAGCGACCGCAGCAGCGCGTTGCCGCCCAGCGGCAGCGGGAGATCGTACTCGTTCTTCCACCAGCGTCCCAAATCCACGACGTTGTGGAAGCCGCTCTTGCCGTATGTCAACTGACCTTCGTGGATGATGAGCCCGGCGTCCACGGCGTGATCGGCCACCGCATCCAGGATCTTGTCGAACGGGACAACCACCGCTTCGAAGTCGGGCTCGAACAACTTCAGCGTCAGATACGCGGTGGTCATTTTTCCGGGAATCGCGATCTTTTTGCCCTTAATTTCTTCGGGCGCCATCGGCTTCACACTCGCCAGGATTGGGCCGTAGCCATCGCCGATGCTCGACCCGCTCGCCATCAGGACGTACTTGTCGGCGATGTAGGGATAAGCGTGATAAGAAATGGCAGTCAGCTCGTAAGCGCCCTCCAGAGCCTTACGATTCAACGTTTCGATGTCTTCGAGAACGTGCCGGAACGAAACCAGCCGGGACCGGACTTTCTTGGTCGCCAGGCCGTAAAACATGTACGCGTCGTCGGAATCGGGGCTATGCGCACAGACGATTTCCGTTACGGGGGTGGATGGCATAGGAGAGCAGACCACCACTATAGCAGACGCGCTCGATGTTTCCCTTCGCCAGACGCGGTTGCGGAAGTTATTTGCTTTGCAACCGGACCAACTCCGGGCGCAGTGCTTCCAAGGCCTGCTCCAACTGAAGCAGACCCTCTTGTGAGCCGGTCAAATCGCCGCTGCGCCCCTGCTTTTCCAGCGTGAACGCGGCTTCAAACGCCCGGCCGGCGCCGAAAGTGGACACCGAACCTTTCAAGCTGTGCGCATGATGCTCCAGCGCCGTGGCGTCGCGAGTGGCAACCGCACACTTGATTTTTTCGAAGGTCGACGGATAGTCGTCGAGGAATAGCTCAACCACTTCTTTCAGCAACTCGATGTCGCCGCCCACGCGGCTGAGCGCGAGTGATTCGTCCAGTTGCTGAAGTTGCGCCTCCACCGAAGAATCCTCGGCTATTGAGTCACCGTTCATGGAATTCCCTCCAGGCACTACAGATTCGATCATTTTCATTAGCTCCGGCACCTGCACGGGCTTGGTAACATACGCGTCCATTCCGGACTCGAGGCATCGCAAACGGTCCGATTCGAAGGCTTGCGCCGTCATGGCGACGATGGGAACGCGATGGGCGGAACCGCGCTCGGCCTCCCGGATTCGCGCAGTCGCCTGCAGCCCGTCCAGATCGGGCATCTGCACGTCCATCAGGATCAGGTCAAACTGGGTGCGCTCATGCCGGTGGCGCTCAAACGCCTCGAGCGCCTCCCGGCCGGAACCGGCGATGGATACCGAGTGGCCCTCGCGCTCGAGCAACCGGACAGCCAGGCGTTGGTTGACGCTGTTATCCTCGGCCAACAGGATTCGGAATTTCCGTTTGGAGCGATCCTCGATGGCGCAGAGCGACGGCAATGGTTCGTTGCCTTGAAGGGGCTTGGCCAAAGCCAAGGGGAGGGTGAAGTGAAAGGTGCTGCCACGCCCCACTTCGCTCTCCACCCAGATCCGCCCGCCCATTAATTCCACCAGACCGGAGGAGATCGACAGCCCCAGGCCGGTGCCGCCGTATTTCCGCGTTGTGGAACCGTCCGCTTGTGTGAACGGCTCAAAGATCAGCCGATGCTTTTCCCGAGGGATGCCAATTCCGGTGTCGGCAACACTGAAACAGAGCGTGACGTCCGATCCTTCCAGCGATTCGGCCCGGACCTGCACGGAGACCTTGCCCGCGTTGGTGAACTTGATGGCGTTGCCGGCCAAATTGCGGAGAACCTGGCTGATCCGCATGGGGTCCCCGATCAGAGCGTCCGGCACTTGATCCTCAATCACCGTTTCGAAGGCCAGCCCGCTGACCGAGGCACGCAGCGCCAGCGGCCGCAACCCATCCCTCACCAGCCCTCGCAAGGAGAACTCCACGCAATCCAATCCCCACTTGCCGGCCTCGTATTTTGAGAAATCCAGAACATCGTTGACCAGGCTCAAAAGCGCTTCAGCCGACGACTTCACCAGTTCCAGGTACTCCCGCTGATCATTCTTCAGCTCGGTTTGAAGCGCCAGTCCGGTCATCCCGAGGATGCCGTTCAGCGGTGTGCGGACCTCGTGCGTCATGTTGGCCAGAAAATCGCTCTTGGCGGCGCTGAGCGCTTCGGCGCGGTCCGCCATTTCTCGCGCTAAACGGCCCGTTTCTTCCAGGCCGCGATTTGCGGCGATCAGGTCCCGGTTCGCGGCTTCGGCGGCCTCCTTGGCTTGCGCCAGCTCGGTTGCGTTGCGCTTTTGCTCCGTCACGTCTCGCAGGACGCCGAGCATCTGCGGAGGTTGGCCGGGGATGTCCACGCGCGCGAGCGAATTCTCGAAAATGCCGCACCGGCCCTCGCTAAAAGACACCTCGCGTTCGAAAAAATGGTGCTTCGCATCCGAAGCGTAGATCGCCCGGTGAAATTCCCGGACCCCTTCGCGCTCTTCCGGAAAAAACAGGCCCGTCACATTCATGCCTTCGAGCGAGCTTGGTTCGGTGTTCAGCAGGGCGGCAAAGGCAGCGTTGACTTTGACGATCATACCGGAGGGGTCGGTCAGAAACATCGGCTCGCAAGATGCCTCCCAGATCGAGCGGAATTGCATCTCCGACTTCAGCAACTCCTGCTCGGCGCGATAGCGGTCCGTGATATCGATGCCGGTGGCGACGCAATACTGAACCTCGCCCGCCTCATTCAGCAGGGGAACGTTGGAAAACGAGATCCTGCGCGGCTCGCCCGATTTGTTGATCCATTCGTTCTCAAAGGCGGATGCCGTTCGTGCCGACACCAAGTGCTCCATGCGCTTGCGGCTCTGCTCCCGGCCGCCCGGGCTCACTAAAATATCGAAAAACACCTTCCCGACAAGTTCGCCGCTGGAGTATCCCGTTACCTGCTCAAATGCGCGGTTGCAAACAACGATACGGCCATCCGTGTCAAACACCACCACCAACGCTCCGCAGGCACGCAAAACGGCCGTGAGGAAGTCGTGTTCTTGAATTAGATCGCTGTGCACAGGTGTCCTAAAAGTTTATCGGCAGTTTTCGCTGGAATTCTTATTAGTACTCATCGGTTGGAAGTCCTCTTGCAAGAGCGTTCCAGGTGCTTCGCCGTCTAAGGCGTTCACCGCATTGTCGAATTAGGCGGAAAGGGCTAGCCTGGATTCGTGAAGGCCTGCGTCATTTTCAAGTTCGCAAGCTCACTGGCAACGCTCGCCTGCGCCCTGTCTCTCGCCGCTCAGCAGTCCAACGCCCAGCAGTCAAACATAAGCCGCAGCACCTCGATTGACGTCAATGGGAACGTGGTCGCTGATGGGCCGGCCATTTCACAAACCAAATCGGCGACCAGTTCCCAAACAACGGTGACCACGCAGTCCATTAACGGCCGCACTGTCCCGATGGAGCAAGTCGAAGAGCGGATACTGCGGAACGATGCGTCCGGCAAAGTAACCGAGCGAATCGTTCGAAGATACGATCCTCAAGGCAATCCCCTGCCACCGGTGCGGCAAACCATTGAGGAACAGAAGCGGCCCGATGGCAGTTCCACCGTCCAGAGCACCACCTATGGCACCGACCTCAACGGGAACACTCAGGTCACCGAGAAAGTTGTGACCGACACGAAAAAGAACGCATCCGGTGAAACCTCGGAAACGGTGGTCCAGAGGCCGACGCCGAGCGGACTCGATACCGTGGAGAAACAAAGCCAGGTGGTCAGCAAGCAGGGCAACGGCTATCAGTCGGAAAGCACCACGTATCGACGCGATGGAAACGGCGGTTTCTACCCCGCCGCGCGCGAGACTACCCAGCACACGGTCCAGGGGTCGGAAGTGTCCGACAACAGCGCGGAATATGAGAGGGGGCCCACCGGCGACCTGCAGCTCCACGGCCAGACCGTGACTAAGACCGTTACCAAGCCGGACGGCTCCAAAGACGCGGTGATCGATGTATATTCACGCAACGTTCCGGGCACCGTCAGCGGCAACGAGTCGGGATTGAAGTTGCAGGAGCGGCAAATAGTCGAGAGCACGCCTGGGCCGGGCAACACGGTCGTTCAAACCGTCAGTGTCCAAAGGCCGACCGTTTCGGATCCAGGGACGCTGGGACCTGCGCGCCAGCTTTCTCAGACCGTTTGCAAGGGTGACTGCAAACCGCCGAAAGAGTCGGACAAATAAGCCCGTGGTCAACTGCGGCCGTTAGAGGTCGGGACCCCTAACCGTGGCCCAGCTTCATGAGCCAGCCTAATCCGAGCAACGCCGCCACAAAATAGGCAAAACAGCGGACGCCGTACCGCAGCCGATCGGCGTCGGTTCGCTTCGTGATCACACCCAGGACCACGGAAGCAAACAGCGCGAACAATATGGCTGCTTCAAAGTGCGAAAGATTCATTTTCGGCATTATTCTTTTTGCCCCGTTGCGATCTCATAGGCATCCACCATGGCCAACACGTTCAGCAAGCCGGCGGCCACCAGGAACTTGGTTCCGTAGTCGTGCACATGGCCGGCCATATCGGGCTGCGCGTATCCGAGCCACACCGTCAGCAGATAAAACAGGCCAGACGCCAGATCGCCCACGAATCCGCCGCAATAGATGATGGTGGTGAGGACATCACCTGTTTGCGGCTGGAACATGGTGCCGCGCATCATCAGGCCCAGCAAAAACATGAGCGCGACGGATGCCAGCAACAGGGCTCCGCGCCCGGGCCGCTTTAGCAGGAAGTGCCCCGCTCCCGGGACCAGCCAGGCGAGAAAGACCACGCCGTACCATCCGCGCGCAGGCGGCGCCGCTTCCTGCGCTTTGACATTAGTCGCCATTGTTCTCAGTGTACCTGATCCGCCTGGGCGCCCGATGTCTGGCGGTGTCTCAGTTTGGTCCTCGGCGGACATCGTCGATCTTGCGTACTGAAACCATTGGGCGCGATAATCGCTGCGTGTGGGGCTGGAGGATAAGACCGGCTACGGATGGATTCCCGAAAGGATTCCGAGTTCAATACATCGGGATCGCCGCTGCCAAGAACGTGGTGAATTTGCCGGCTGCGGAAATTGCGAACTATTTTCGCAATTATCCAAAGATAGCTAAGGATCTCCTCAATGAGTCATACGATAAGCGCTACAGTCCATCGACGTTCATCAAGGAAGACGGGGACGGATTTAGCGTCGGCTGGTATTCAACCAAGCTCGGTTACGAGTGTGTTAGAGAGTTCCCGAATCTGGCCGAGGCCGCTACAGATTATCTCCTGTTCTCGCGCGGCAAGCGCAGATGGAAACCGGAACCAGATGCAAACTGAGACGCTACCGATGGTTCTTAGCCAGCTTGTCTCACGCGCCTGCGACAAGTTGTCCGAAACAAATCGAGCTAAGAATGCAACCACTTCATTTTGAGCCACTTATGTTGTGGCGGCTGGCGTGCTTTTATTGCCGCCGTTATGCCAGCCTATTCGCTGAAGTATTCAAGACGCGCGGCGCGAACCGCGTTTCTAGCTTTCTTTTTGCTGATTGTGGGCCGAGCCTTCGCCGACAATTCCAAGATTTCGCCGGATCTGCAGCCCTTGCTCGCGAATCCATCGAGCAACATTAACGTAATCGTCCAATACAGTACGCCACCGCAGCAATCGTCGGGAGGGCCTCTAGGCGGTCTCTTGGGCGGAGTCGTCAATCTGCTCGGCGGGGTATTGAACACCGTCTTTTCGCTGATTCCAGCCGTATCGGCGACCCTGCATCCGGCCGATATATTGGCGGTGTCGAACCAAACGAACGTCACCTACATCTCGCTGGACCGGCAGTTGGGCGCTTCGCTCGATTATACGGCTGCCGCGGTCGGTGCTCCCTCGGCTTGGAGCTACGGACTGCAGGGCGACGGCATCGGGGTAGCAGTCATCGACAGCGGCATCTACAATCACCCGGATTTGAAAGCGGCCAACTCCTGGAACAGCCGCATTGTCTATCGGCAGAGCTTCATTGGAGGAGTGCTCAACGACGACTTCGGCCATGGAACTCACGTGGCCGGAATCGTCGCCGGCAATGGCAACTCTTCCGATCAACAGGGCGCCTTCCGTACATTCAAAGGCATTGCGCCGCACGCGAACATTCTCGATCTGCGCGTTCTCGATCAGAACGGCGTCAGCAATGATAGCGTCGTCGTTGCGGCCATCGAGAAGGCGGTTCAACTCAAGAACCGATACAACGTGCGCGTAATTAATCTGTCACTGGGCCGTCCAATCTTCGAGAGTTGCTCTCAAGATCCGTTATGCCAGGCCGTGGAGGCCGCATGGAAGAGCGGAATCGTGGTGGTGGTGGCCGCCGGCAATGAAGGCCGCAACGGATATGCCACCATTCTTTCGCCCGGCTCGGCGCCCCACGCTATTACCGTCGGGGCGATGAAGACGGAATTCACCATGACCACGAGCGACGATCGGATCGCCAGCTATAGCTCGCGCGGGCCAACTTATATCGACCTGATCGCGAAACCCGACGTCGTCGCTCCCGGCAATCTAGTGGACTCGCTGCTCGCCCCCGGTTCCACGCTAGTGAACCAGTATCCCGGCAACGTGGTACCGGCTTCCGCCTACACCAACGCCCCAGTTTCGGGTACGCCCCTGTACTTTACTCTGAGCGGCACCAGTATGGCGACCCCGGTGGTATCGGGCGCGGCCGCGCTGATGATCGAAAAGGATCCGAGCCTAACCCCCGACACCGTGAAAGCGCGGTTGATGAAGACCGCTTCGAAAACCTTCCCGGGGATGAGCACCGCGACCGATCCGACAACCGGCCAAACCTACACCGACTTCTACGACATGTTCACCGTCGGCGCCGGATATGTGAACGTCGCCGCCGCGCTCACCAATTACGATCAGGTTGATGGATCGGCTGCGTCGCCGCAAGTGACCTACGATGCGCTGCTCGGCGCAGCTTTCCTGGTCCCAAATCTGGCCGAGACCTGGTGGAGCACACCGAGTTGGTTTGGTTCCACGGTTTGGGGTCCCGCGGTGCTCGTCCCCGGCCCAGCCGGAACATCGGCCATTTGGGGCAGCAACGCGGCTTGGGGCACCAATGCTGCGTGGGGCACGAATGCTGCGTGGGGTACCAACGCCGCCTGGGGGACCAATGCTGCTTGGGGCACCAATGCTGCCTGGGGCACCGACACGCAAGGGGAGGAGTAAGCCCGCTTCACTGCGCTTCAAATGAACAGCAGCCGAACCCAGGTCTGGCGTCAGAGGTTTGCCACGCTCTACGTGCTCCTTCACGTTGGTCTGGGTGCGGCTGTCCTCGGCTACGCTTTAATCAATTGGCAGTGGACCGATCCTCTTCGATTCGCATCCTTTGTCTTGGCCGCCGCGCTGGGCTCGGTTCTAAAGGTACGACTTCCCGGGCTGACGGGAACTACATCGGTCAGTTCGCTCTTCGTGCTGATCAGCCTGGTTAACCTCAGTCTGCCTGAGGCGCTGGTCATTGGTGCGGTGTGCATGCTCGTGCAGTGTACCTGGCGCCCACAGAAAAGACCACGACCCATCCAGGTTGCGTTCAGTGTTTGCGTGCTGGTGATCGCGGTCTATTTCACATCGTTCGTCTTCGAGTCCATGCGCCGCCGTTTTCCCGGCGTGTTGGCGTTAGCCCTGCTTTCGTTCATCTACTTTTGCGCCAACACGTTTCCGATCGCCGCGATCATCGGCCTCACCGAGGGAAAGCGAATCTTGTCCGTGTGGAGCAATTATCGCTGGACGCTGGCATACTACGTTGTCGGCGCCTCCATGGCGTGGGTGGTCGGGACGTTGCCGCACGGTATTCAGTGGGAATTTCCGATCATCTGCCTGCCCTTGGTCTACCTGGTGCATCGTTCCAACCGGACCCATCTGGCTCAGATGGAGCAGGAACGAGCCCACATGCAAGCCATGAACGGATTGCACTTGCGCACCATCGAGGCGCTGGCGCTCGCCATCGACGCCAAGGATCACACCACGCACGATCACCTGCAGCGCGTTCAGCTCTACGCCACCGAGATCGGTAAGGACCTGGGGCTTTCCCAGCCGGAGTTGGAGGCCTTGACGGCCGCGGCCGTGCTGCACGACATCGGAAAGCTGGCGGTTCCCGAATCCATCATTTCCAAGCCGGGCAAGCTGACGCGGCCAGAATTCGAAAAGATGAAGATCCATCCCGTGGTCGGCGCCGAGATTCTGGAACGGGTCGAATTCCCCTACCCGGTGGTTCCGATGGTCCGCTCGCACCACGAAAAATGGGATGGTAGCGGTTATCCCTATGGCCTGCGGGGCGAGGAGATTCCCATCGGCGCTCGAATTCTGTCCGTTGTAGATTGTCTGGACGCATTGGCGTCGGACCGCCAGTATCGCCGGGCCTTGCCGCTGGACGAAGCCATGGCCAGAGTAGCTTCCGAAGCCGGAACCGCGTTCGATCCCAAGGTGGTTCAAGCTTTGCAAGCGCGCTACCGCGAACTGGAGGCGCGAGCTACCAGCGCCGAAGCTCCTCTCCAGCCGCCACTTTCGGTGGATATCAAGATCGCCAACGGCAGCGCGCCCGCGGCCGGCTTTGAAGCCGAAGCACCCGTGGTCAGCCCTGCGCCGAAACATCCGGTGGCGCAAGCTCGCGCCGATCACCGTCAAAAGCAATCGATGCTTCACTTGCCGGAGGCGGGTCTGTGCTCCTTGCAGTGGGAAGAGGCGCTGTTGGTAGCATCGCTTCGCATCCGGCGCATGATTTCCTTTGATGCTATCGCGCTCTGCGCCTGCCAGGACGACTTCGTACGCGTGAAGTTCGCTGGTGGCGAAGATTGCGCCGGCTTGGAGTCCCTCGCCGTCCGCCAGGGGCAAGGTTTGGTGGGCTGGGTGGCTGAAGTTGGAAAGCCCATCCTGAATGGCAACCCCGCCGTGGAGCCGGGATATGCGCCCCCACGTGCCAAGACACATGGGACATCGGGATTATCCAGCGCCTTGGCAATGCCTTTGGTCCACGCCGGACGCGTGGTGGGCGTCGTCGCGCTGTACCGCAGAGAACGAGATGCTTTTGCCGCCGACGAGCTGGTCACACTGCTGGAACTGTGCCCAGCGCTCGCCTCTCTCATATTGGATGCCGAGGAGCGTTCCAATAATCTGTTGGAGATGGCCGGCGCCATCCGGCGCGACGGTGCAAGCCTGATTAACGGCTAGGTCCCCCGCCCCACGGCGGTTTACTGTAACATCACCTCTGGGATGAAAAACGAAATCGCTTTCGAAATGGCCGCGTCCAGTATCCGCTTTGGACCCGGCGTGACGCGCGAAGTTGGCATGGACCTGGCGGACTTGGGCGCTCGCAACGTCCTGGTGATCACCGATCCGGTGCTGGCCGAGATGGCGCCGGTTCATAACGTGTTGGAATCGCTGGAGAAAGCCAGAGTTGGGTTCGTTTTGTATAATCGCGTGCGCGTCGAGCCCACCGATGAGTCCTTCCTCGACGCCATCGCCTTCGCCAAGCAAGGGACTTATGACGCTTACGTCGCTGTGGGTGGCGGCTCCACCATCGACACCGCCAAAGCCGTTAACCTTTATGTAACCTATCCTCCAGCCGATTTTCTGGACTACGTGAATCCGCCTATTGGAAAAGGCATTCCTGTTCCTGGTCCGCTGAAGCCGCTGTTTGCCATTCCGACGACCGCTGGTACCGGCAGCGAGACCACGGGCGTCAGCATTTTCGATCTGCTTCGTATGCACGCGAAAACCGGCATCGCGAGCCGGCGGCTGAAGCCGACACTGGGCCTGCTGGATCCGGAGAATACGCGCAGCATGCCGCCGCAAGTTGCCGCTTCGAGCGGCCTGGATATTCTGAGTCACGCCATTGAGTCCTTCACCGCTTTGCCGTATACAGGCAGGCCGTACCCGGAAAGGCCGCTCGTCCGCCCTGCGTATCAGGGATCGAATCCCATCAGCGACATTTGGTCTTTGCAGGCTTTGCGAATGGTGGCGCGGTACATCGTGCGCGCGTTCGACGATCCGTCGGATGATGAAGCGCGCGCCAACTTGCTGTTAGCCGCGTCGTACGCGGGCATGGGATTCGGCAACGCGGGCGTGCATCTGCCGCACGGAATGTCGTATCCGGTGTCGGGCAACGTGAAGAGCTATCGCGCGCCCGGATATATTTCGGATCATCCTTTGGTGCCGCATGGCTTCTCGGTCATATTAAACGCGCCGGCCGTTTTCCGGTTTACAGCTTCCTCGAATCCGGAACGGCATCTCGAAGCGGCCGAGGCGTTGGGCGTGGATGTCTCGCGCTGCCGCAAAGAAGACGCCGGGCGCATCCTATCCGAACGAATTACTTGGTTTATGCAGCGCTTGAGGACACCCAATGGTCTCCGCGAGGTCGGCTACACATCGGCCGATATTCCGAAGCTGGTGGAAGGGACGTTGCCTCAGCATCGAGTGACGAAGCTGTCGCCGCGCCCGGCCGGTCCTGAGCAGTTGAGTGCGCTGTTTGAAGATGCGATGGTTGCCTGGTAAACACGCGCGGCCCGCCGCGTGGTGCGCGATGTTCAGAAGTTCAGATCGAGGACGTTTCCATCGGGATCTTTGAGCCTTGTGATGCGCGCCGGATATCGCGCATCGCGGATCAGCGATTCCCAGTTGGCGGCACGCATGGGTGGAATCACTCTGGCTCCGCGCACTCTCGTACCGGAGCCTACGGCCGATTCAATCAAGTCCTCGGCGGCCAGCGTTTCATAAGCCGTCAGCACCGTAGTTCGCGAAACGGAGAAGAGCTTCGCGGCAGCGCGCGTGGAGGGCAATCGCGATCCAGCCGGTAGACGGCCGTCCTGGATGGCGCGTTCCAGCGCGTGACAGAATTGCAAATACATCGGCTGCGGAGAGGTTCGGTCCAGCGAGATCGGCGGCAGGCTGAATGGGCGGCGGCGCGTCACCTTTTGTTTTCCTCGATAGAATTCCCTGAAGTGGTCTCCCCAAGTGGACCTTTTCATTTTCGCAAGTCTGAGCGACCCTGGTTAGCGGAGGCTAACAATGATCTCTGGCGGCAACATTACGGTAATCGTTTCGAACATGGACGCTTCGGTCCGTTTTTACACCGAAGTCTTGGGCCTGAAGCTGACCAATCGTTTTGGCGACCACTGGGCAACGGTCGACGCCGGCCGTGGGCTCGTCATCGGGCTGCATCCTGCTTCGCCCAGATACCCCGCGCCGGGAACCAAGGGCGGCACTCTGATCGGCCTCGAGATCGACGAGCCGATCCAACAGGTGGTGGATCGCCTGCAAGGCAAGGGCGTGCGTTTCCTCGGGCCTGTGATCAACGACGCCGGCGCGGGCTCCTTCGTGGACTTGGAAGATCCGGATGGAAATTTCATCTACTTGTGGGAAGTAAACCGCGGCATGCTGGAAGAAAACGCGGCGCAGTATTCGCACGCCTAGAATCGTGCCACCAGCCGCGGCGCCGGTGCGTTATCGCAATCCGCCGGCCACCGGAATGATCTGGCCTGTGATCCATCCCGCATCTTCGGAAGCCAAGAATGAAACGACGGTTGCTATGTCGCGCGGCGTTCCAATGCGACCCAATGGGGTCTGATTCACAAGTTGAGCTATGAACTGATTCTCTTTTCCGCCCATGGACTGAACGCCCTCCGTTTCGACCGGACCTGGCAGCACCGCGTTGACCAAAATTTTCTTTGGACCGAGTTCCACGGCGAGGCTTTGCGTTATGGCGTCCAGGGCAGCCTTGGTGGCGCTATAGACCGATCCGCCTGGAGGCGGCGCCTGAGAAGCCATGGAGCCAATGTTGATGATGGATCCTCCCTGGTCGCCAATTGCGCCGGCGGCGGCCTGCGTGGCGAACAACAGTCCTCTGACATTGAGATCGAACATCCGCTCGAAGTGTTCTTCGGTGATCTGCTGCAGCGGAAGGAATTCGTAGACGCCCGCATTATTGACCAACACGTCGAGCCGTCCAAACTCTGAAACCGCCGAGTCCACGAGCTGTTTGGCCTCAGCCGGCTTGCTCACATCGGCACGCACCGCCTTGGCTTTGCCGCCATTGGCCTTGAGTTTCGCCACCACGGCCTCCGCTCCTTGCGCGCTGTTTGCGTAATTCACGATCACGGAAGCGCCGTCCTTCGCGAGTTCCCCCGCAATAGCGGCTCCAATTCCTTTCGAAGCGCCGGTGACCACCGCCACTTTGCCAGTCAGTTTTGCCATATTCGCTCATCTTCCTTTCGAGAGGACAGAAACACAGTCCTTTCGATGAGAGCGGCCGGCAGTTGGATTCAATGAGGAATCTAATCCAGATGGCAGAGCTTGCAGGCGAGCTGGAGATCGGCCGGATCGTTAGAGGCAAGCGTATAGCGTTGGCCATCCATCACCCACGAAGAGACGTTGCCGCTCCCGCGAGTATGCGGCCGGTTCCCTGACCACGCATCGGCTCGCGACACAACCAGCACAGCATCGCGATTCCCTGCCCGATAAGCGACCTCGACGCCACGACTCCCGTCGATCATTTGCGCGCCGATCAACTCGATGGAAGGCGAGGACTGGGCTCGCAAGGGAAGATCCAGCCCCGTCTTGGCGCGCACCCACGCGCGAAGCTCCGCGGGATTTTGGCAGTGAAAGGCGATCCGCTGCGAATCGGCGGCCAGGGCTTGGAGAGCCGCTGCCTCATCGCCGGCGAAGCTCTGGCGATATACGGAGGACAACCCAACCGCGATCAGAACGACGGTGGCCGCTGTCGCCCAAACCAGTTTCTGATTCGTCTTCCTCGGTGGCGCAACTTGGCCCGTCTTCACACGATCCCATAGCTCCGGCGGCGCGGTGACAGGACGCAGCCCCCGTTGCAGCTCAGACTCCAACCACGGATGCGTCTCCTGCTTATGCATGCGGGCCTCCTTCGCCGTTCCGCAGGTGCGATAGCCGGCGTTCCAGGATCTTGTGAGCGCGATTCAAGCGCGATGCCACCGTGCCGGGCGAACACCCCAGAATCTTCGCGATTTCGTCGTAGGACAAGCCTTCGGTGTAGCGCAGCACGATTACGATGCGATGTTCGGGCGCCAGCCGCGCTACCACGTCCTGCACGCTTTGCGCAGTTTCCGCGCGCATCAGCCGGTGCAAGACGCTTTCGGCCGGGGCGCAAACCGCGTCCAGCAGTCCGTCCAGGAAGGGCGTCATCCGACGGCCACGCCGCTGATCGTCGATGCAGCTATTCACAACCAGCCGGTAGAGCCAGGAATCGAAACTGGCCTCCGAGCGATAGTCGCCGATGCGTGACAGCAGCTTCAGGAAAGTGTCTTGCGCGATGTCCATCGCCGCCGCGGGATTGCCGGAATAGCGTAGCGCGATGGAATACACCCGATCCTTATAAGCCTCGAAGAGCGCACGGAACGCGTCTGCGTCGCCCTGCCGGCAGGCCTCAATCACCTCACGGTCGTTCGCGTCCAATACCATGCCAATACTATCGGTTGGGACGGACGAGCCTTTAGAATCCTTCCCTGTTTTCGACGATAAATTGTTCATGAGTTTGAAGGGCATGGATCTTGTTTAATCTGCTCGGGCTTATAGGTTTGGACGCTCCTTGCTCCTCTTACAGTGTAGTTCTCCTGCTAGGATCGATTGCAGTGGAAGAACAACACGTTTATTCAGCCATCGGCCAGGCCGGATTCGAGCGCCTTACCAACGCCTTTTATCGCCAGGTTCCCGGTGACGAAGTTCTTGGACCCATGTACCCGGCACACGATCTGGAAGGCGCGAAACAACGGCTCCGCGATTTCCTCATTTTCCGCTTTGGCGGCCCGCAAAGCTATATCGAGCAGCGCGGCCATCCGCGACTGAGGATCCGTCACGCACCCTTCGCCATTGGACAAACGGCGCGCGATCGCTGGCTCCAACTGATGACGCGAGCGCTGGAGGAAGCGGCGCTTCCCGAAGAACCGCGCCAGATCCTACAATCGTTCTTCGAGTCCACTACGACGTTTCTGAAGAATCGGTCCGGCGCCTGATCTCCACCAGCGGCCACCTGCTAAAATCGATGTGTGCCCTACTCCGATGTTCTCACCGCTCCCATGCGCGCCGACCTCACCCGGCACGGCGTCGAGGAGGCTCGAACGCCCGCCGATGTCGACCGGTTTCTTTCGCCGGACAGCGGTTCGGTCCTGATGGTTGTCAATTCGGTGTGCGGTTGCGCCGCGGGACGCGCCCGGCCCGCGATCGGCATGGCCTTGAAGCATTCGGTGCGACCCTCCAAAGTTGCCTCCGTCTTCGCCGGCGGCGACGAAGCGGCTGTGGCGCACCTGCGCAACATTTTGTCGGACTACCCGCCATCCTCGCCATCGATGGCGCTTTTCCAGAACGGCAAGCCGGTGTACATGATCCATCGCAGCGACATCGAACGGCGCGAACCTGCCGAGATCGCGAAACTGCTGACCGAGGCGTTCGACCGGTTTTGCGCGTCTGTGGCCCGGGCCTGACGCCCGGCTACTTCTGGTCTGTTATCTCTTCTCGGCTGGAGTGACCAAGCCTGGCAGCACCGGTTCGGTGTAGCACGAAACCAAGCTCTGGTTTCCATCTCGGTCCACGGCCTTCACACCGATCACCACGTCGTCGATGGAAACGTCGCGCATCGTGTAGCTGGTCACGTTGCCTACCCAAATCTCGCGCTCCCAAACCGGCGACGTCGTTGACCGCAGCAGCACCGCATAGCCCGCCAGATCCGGTTCAGTATTCGGCACCCAGTGAAGCACGGCGTCGTATCCGGACTGGCCGCGTGTGAGCATCGGCACATGGCCGCCTTTATCGGGGCCCGACGACCAGTTCCAATTCAGAACCGGAGGCGCCGGGGCCAGCGCCAAACTCGCCAGCACCGCGGCGTTCATTCGAATTGCGCGGGTCGCGTAAGGAACTGAGGTGTTGGCGAAGGTGTCCGTGGTGCTGTGCTGATTGTCGTAGTTCTCGCTGGCGCTGGTGAGGCGCACCGCCGCGAATCCCCGCTCGAAGAAGTTTCTATGGTCGCCGCCGCGCAGAAAGCGGTCTCCTCGAAAGACCATCTGAACCTGCATGGACGGTACGTATCGTTCCGCGATCAGTTTCGTGTAGCGGGCGAGTTCGCGCGCGGCGCCATCGTCTGGCCCACCGGAAAAGACGCGCAGTACATCGGTATGGGATCGCCCGTTGCCGGAAACATCGCTGCCGATGATGTCGTTGTTCAACACTGCTTCAATTTGCAGGCCATCTTGCTTGGCCTGCGCCGCGTAGACCTGGCTTCCACTCAATCCCACTTCTTCGGCCGCAAACGCGATGAACACGATGGATTTGTCGAACTGATAGCCGCTCATCACGCGCGCCAGTTCCATCACCGCGGCGGTCCCGCTGCCATCATCCGTCACTCCAGGCGCGAGCGTCTGGGCAGCTGTGGCCTCAATGTCCAGCGGGCCTAGCTCACGCTCGCGCGGAAGAATCTTCAGCAATCGCCGCTCTTCGTTTTCATCGATGCCCTGCTGGACTGCCTCGGCAACGGTTTGCTCTTCGCCCGTGTAAGTCTTACGAACCTGCGCTAACGAATCATAGTGCGCGGTCACTAGAACAAACCGGTCCTTCTCCGTCGTGCCTGGCAACACCGCGACGATGTTCGATAAATCGACATCGCGAATAATCTGGCCTTGCCGTGCGCCCTTCTTGATGCTGAAGTTTTGATAGCTCACCTGCAGCCGGGGGCTGTAGCTGGCAAATTCGTCGTGAATCCAGCGCTTGGCCGCGCCGATGCCGTGCACCGGATCGTCTTGCGCCGAGAGCACGTAACGCGTCCCGAAACCTTCCAGCTTCCTGAGCGTGGCTGCAATTCGCTCTTCCGAGATGGCATCCACGATTTGCTTGACCATTGGATTCAAGGCAGTGGGATTCAAGCTCGTTCCCGGCTGCTGCGCGAGCAGCGGAAATGCGATGAACACAACCAAAGAAGGCAACGATCGCATTCGCTTCATAGGGATGATCGATTGTACCCGTTTGGCCGGCAAGTACGGGCGCTACCTGACTACCGCCGGCCCTTTTCCGCGCAGTCCCAGTGCTCTGCGGCCTTGCCATCCACGAAGCGCCAGGTGTCGAACCATGTGGTGGTGTACTTAGTCGACGGATCAATCGGTCCAGTTTACCCTCTGCTGGAGGGAGGACCGTGCCGTGTGGCGCAGACTACGGCCACTTTTGGGCGCCATGCAAGATTCGGTTGATCTCGATCACATCTTCCTTCACGCGGTAGATCGTCAAATACGGTAACCCGCTAAGTATCAGTTCCCTGGTCCCTGGTTTGCGCCCTCGGCGCCCGCGGTGAGGGAACTGAACAAGCGCTCCAATGGCGTCATGGATCCGGGGCGCCATTTTACCAGCCGCTTCTGCGCTACTTTGCTTGTGAATGTAATCGAAGATGTTGGCTAGATCCTGAGCCGCGAGTTCTGTCCATCGGACACGCATCAACTCGGATACCGGCTATCAATCCACTTTCCGACCTCCTCATGGTCGACTAACTCACCGCGATCAGCCGCCGCCACGCCCTTCTCAACTTCGCGAAGAAACCAGTCGTCATAATCCACCAATCGCTCCACCGCCTCGCGGACGAGCGCTTGGGTGTCGCTGCCTCGCTCGGCGGCCAGGCGGCTGAGTTTGGCTTGTAAGTCGGGATTCAGGTTCACTTCCATGGGCCCATTCTACCGCCGAGGGACTTTGACCATCATCGCGCTGTTTGTCAACGCCTTCGACGTCGCTGATCGGATTAACTTCATGGATTCTTCATGCCTTTTCTATGATTTCTTAGGATCGTTGGGGCTAAACTACAGGCGGGTGGATCCTCAATGAGCGACTCCAACGAGCCCGCCGAAGGAACGGCTTCGCGGGTATTCCCAAAAGCTCCGCGCGCCAAGCTCCAAGCGCAGCTGCGGGCGGCAATTCTGAGCGCTCTCGTACTAACGCTACTCACCGGATGCGTTTTCCCGCTGCTGCTATTTGCGATTGGCCGGCCGCTGTTCCCGCGCCAGTCTGCCGGCAGCTTGGTAACGCGCGGCACGGCTGTCATCGGTTCGGAACTCATCGGGCAGCAATTCACGCGGCCCGAATACTTTCAATCGCGGCCGTCGGCGGCGGGCAACGGCTACGATGGAACCGCGTCCGGCGGCACCAACCTTGGCCCCAACAATCCCAAGCTGAGGAACGGCGCAGCGGACTTCGCCGGCATCCAGCAACTGGCCGAGGAATATCGCAAGCGCAACGGCCTGGCCCCCGACACTCCGATCCCCATCGACGCGGTGACGCGTTCCGGCAGTGGGCTCGATCCAGACATCACTCCTGCCAATGCGGTGCTTCAGATTCCGCGCGTCGCACGCGCACGCGGCTTGACGGAAGAAGCTGTCCAGCGCCTGGTGGCAAATCACACGAAGGGGCCGCAATTCGGATTCTTGGGCAACCCGCGCGTGTCCGTGCTCGAACTGAATCTGGCGTTGGATGAAAGGCGGTGACATCGGTGCGCTGGCTCGAGTACATCGTTTTCCTCGCGCTCGTCGTAGGGCTCGCTCTGCCGGTGGGCCTTTATCTTGCACGCGTAGCTCAGCGCCGGCGCACTTACCTGGACCCGTTGTTGCGCCCCCTCGAGTCGTTGTTGTATCGCCTGCTCGGTGTGCGCCCAGAAGAAGAGATGTCAGCGGGCGTCTATATCGTTTGCTTCCTGTTGTTCGGCGCAGGCTGCACTATTGTGCTTTTTCTGGTGTTGATCTTCCAGCGAGTGCTGCCCGGCGGCCCCGCCGACGTCTATCTAACAACGCCCTTGACTCTGGATTTGGCCGGCAACACCGCTGTCAGTTTCACCACCACCACAACCTGGCAGGCCTATGCCGGAGAAAACACGCTCCGCTATCTGGCGCAGTTGATCGGACTGGTGGCGCAAAATTTCTTAGCCGGTGCCGCTGGGCTGGCGGTTGGATTCGCATTTATCCGCGGCCTTGCGCGCGAACGCTCGGCCACCATCGGCAATTTCTGGGTAGACCTGGTCCGGTCGCTGCTGTGGGTGCTGTTGCCCTTAGCTCTGATTGGCAGTCTGGTTCTGGTTTGGCAAGGCGTCCCGCTGAACATGGCGCCTTACACCCTGGCCCACACTCTGGAAGGCGGGACCGAGACCATCGCACAGGGACCGGTGGCTGCGCTCGAATTCATCAAGAATCTGGGAACCAACGGAGGCGGCTTCTTCAACGCCAATGGCGCGCATCCTTACGCCAATCCGACGCCGTTCACGAACTTTCTCGGAATGCTTGCGATCGCCGTGTTACCCGCATCGCTGATGATCACGTTTGGTCATATGACGCACCGGCCGCGCGCCGGTTGGACATTACTGATGGTGATGGTCGCACTGTTCCTGGTTGGCCTGGTGGTCTGCGATTGGGCGGAAGCCCAGGCGCCGCCGCAACTGGCCGGTTTGCACATCATCGGCGGAAACATGGAGGGCAAGGAAGTAAGGTTCGGCGTCGGAGAATCGGTCTTGACGGCCATCGTGACGTCGAATACATCCACCGGCTCCTATAACTCCATGCACGATTCTTATCAGCCGCTGGGCGTGCTACCGCCTCTGGTCTTCATGCTGTTGGGTGAAGTGGTTTTCGGAGGACTTGGCGCGGGCGTGTACAGCATCGTGATGGCAGCTTTAGTAGGTGTGTTCCTCGGCGGACTCATGGTCGGGCGCACGCCGGAATACCTTGGCAAAAAGATCAGCTTTGCGGAAACGCGTTGGATCGCGTTGTATGCTTTGTTGACGCCCTTGGTGGTGCTGGTTCTGACGGGTATTGCGGTGATCGCGACCGCCGGCCGCGCGGGGTTGGCAACTAACACCGGACCGCACGGCTTCACTGAAATCCTGTTCGCCTACGCATCCTCGATGGCCAACAATGGACAGGCCATGGCCGGACTGAATGCCAACAGCGTGTTCTACAACATGACCACTGCGATCGCCATACTGGCCGGACGATTCGGGTTGGCGGCATTGGCGCTCGCATTGGCCGGACAATTCGCTGCACAGCGCCGTCTGCCAATCACGAGCGGGACCTTTCCCAGCGACACGCCGACCTTCGGCGCTCTCGTCTTCGGTACAATCCTGCTGGTTGGGGCGCTGTGCTTCTTCCCCGCTCTGGCGCTTGGTCCGATCGTGGAGTTCCTACGGCACTGATCGTGAGGCCGCTTCTGGTGTTCCTGGTCGTTCTGATCGCATCCCGACCCGCGAATGGGAATGATGACACGTCCTCTCCGATCGCGACCGATCGGCCCGCGGTGACCGATTCCAGCGTAGTTGTCCCGCCCGGCAGTCTCCAATTCGAAAACGGATTCGCGGACACCGTGAGCCAGGGGCAACAGACGTTCGATGGCCCTGAAACCCTGCTGCGTTTCGGCGTAGGCCCTAAAACGGAACTGCGGCTGAATGTTCCGGACTATTTTGGCCAGGTGGGGGCCAATTCGGGGTTTGGCGATCTTGCCATCGGAGTGAAGCAGCAACTGGGCCCCAGTGCGGGCTTCGATGTGTCGCTGGTGCTATCGCTCAGCCTGCCCAGTGGCGCTAGCGCCATTTCGAGCCACGGCTATGATCCCTCAGCGCAGCTTCCGTGGTCGCGTTCACTGTCTCCAAACTGGACGGCCGCGGGGATGCTGTCGGTGTATTGGCCGACCGAGGGCAGTCGGCGGAACGTGACCGGCGAGACCACGTTCTTGATGGACCGGCAGTTGACGAAAACGTGGGACGCGTTTGTCGAATACGCAGGCGATTTTCCGCAAGAGGGAGGGCCTCGGCATCTTCTCCATGTCGGCACTGCCTACAAGCCAACGCCCCATCAGCAGATCGACCTGCATGTCGGCGTAGGGCTGTCTGCCGCGGCGGTAGATCATTTTGTCGGGGTCGGCTACTCGTTTCGCTTGCAAGCGGTCCGGCGTTAGCTGTCCCGCCAGGGAGGACGGATAATAAATGACGTGCTGCTCGAACTTCTCGACGAAGCCTTCGACAAGAAATCCTGGCACGGGCCGAATCTGCGCGGGTCCATTCGCGGCATCACGGCTCAGCAAGCAGCCTGGCGGCCTGGCCCGGATCGTCACAATATCTGGGAGCTGACGCTGCACGCAGCCTACTGGAAATATGTGGTGCGGCGCCGCCTCACCGGCGAAAAGCGCGGTTCGTTCGAATTGCCAGGGAGCAATTTCTTCACCCGGCCGAGCGCGGAAGCGACTGAAACGGCATGGAAGGCCGACGTCAATATTCTCATCGCCGAGCACCGCAAGTTACGCGCGGTGGTCTCGAAGCTGGCCGCGCCATCCAGAGCGCAAGCCCACACTATCCGAGGCATCGCCGCGCACGACCTGTATCACGGCGGCCAAATCCGTTTGCTCCGCCGCCTTTACCCCCGATAACGGGGCAAGATTCTCCGACACTCCTGGCCGCTACTGGTGTTCTTAGAAGAGGGGAGCGGAAACTACGGGGCATCTATGAGACTCGATCGGATCGTTTGGCTTGTGGCGATCTTGGCAAACAGCCCTGGATTCGGCCAGTCCAGCACGCCGGAAATGTCGGCCAGCGCCGCCGCGCGCTTTCTCGATCAGGCCACCTGGGGACCGACGCCGGCATCGATTGCCGAGCTACAACGGATGGGGACGAGCGAGTGGCTCAGCGCGCAATTCGCGTTGAACACGTCCAATATTCCGGATCAACCAATTCTTGATTCGAACGGCAAGCCCAATCGCAACATTCATCCCGTCCAGGCTGCGTTCTTTCAAAACACCGTGACGGGACGAGATCAATTGCGGCAGCGCGTGGCGTTCGCGCTCAGCCAGATCTGGGTGGTCTCGTATACTGGGGTTCCAGTCGCATACGCGTTTCCTCCTTACTGGCGAATCTTTCGCGACCACGCGTTTGGAAACTATCGCGACCTGATTCGCGACATGACGATCAACCCCGCTATGGGCCGCTATCTGAACATGGCGAACAATAACAAGGCCAATCCAGCGAAAAACACCGCGGCCAATGAGAATTACGCGCGGGAGCTGATGCAGCTATTCACGCTGGGGCTTACGCAGTTGAATCCCGATGGCACGCCCGTGCTGGATCAAAACAAGAACCCGATTCCTACCTACGATCAAACGGTAGTCACGAACCTGGCCAAGGTTCTCACGGGTTGGACCTATCCGACCCCGCCTGGCGCCAAGTCAAAGACCAACAATCCGGAGTATTTCTTCGGCCCGATGCTTGCCGTCGAGTCCGAGCACGACGCCAGTGCGAAGACAATATTCGGCAACGTTACCATCCCAGCGGGCCGGACGGCCGAACAGGACTTGGATTCACTGCTCGATGCCCTGATGGCGCAGCCGACCATGGCGCCGTTCGTTTCCGAGCAGTTGATCCAACACCTGGTCTCCAGCAATCCGAGCCCGCAGTACATCGCGCGGGTATCGAGCGTCTTTCAGAACGATGGCAGCGGGGCGACGGGAAACCTGCAGGCCGTGATCACGGCAATTCTCACCGACCCTGAGGCGCGGGCAGACGACAATTACACAGCCGTGCCAGCCAACGCCCTGTCAACAAACGTGAACTTCGGCCACCTGCGCGAGCCGTTTCTGTTCATGGCAAATCTGCTACGCGGCCTGAACGCCACGCTGACCGCGAATAGCGCCATTAACCGCGAGAGCGCGGAACTCGACGAGGATCTGTTTAACCCGCCCAGCGTATTTAGCTACTTCTCGCCGCAGTATCGCATCGCAGGCGGGTTGCTTGGGCCGGAGTTTCAAATCTATACGACGCAGAGCGCCACGGATCGCGCAAACATTGTGAATTCGATTCTGTATGGTGAGATCGACAAAGGTACAACCGTGAACCTCACGCCGTTCGTGCAGCAAGCCGGCAGTACCAGTTCGCTGCTGGCCTACATCAGCTCAGTCTTCCTGCACGGCTCGATGTCGCCGGCTTTGGAAGAAGCGGCGACCAATGCAATCAATGCGGCGTCCACTCCCACCGCCAAAACCCAGGCCGCGCTCTATATCGTCCTGACGTCGGACGAGTATCAAATCATTCACTAGGAGGCCGACGGATGCTTTCAAGACGAGGATTCATTCGAGCAGGCGCGGCTACGGTGGGGTCGCTCGCGTTGCGCCCCTTCGGCCTGCTTCCGGCGATGGCGCAGACTGGCCCGGACTATCGCGCGCTGGTGTGCGTGTTCCTGTTCGGCGGGAACGATTCGAACAACACGATCGTTCCCATGGATGACGCCAGCTATCCAGCGTACACTTCGATTCGCGGCAGCCTTGCGCTGTCTGCCAGCGAGCTGACTCCGACCGTATATAGCGTTTCGAACGCACCGTTTGCGTTTCACGGCAAGCTGACGGAGATCGCCAGCATGTTTTCGAGCAAAGAGTTGGCGGTAGTGGCGAACACCGGTTCACTCGTGCAACCGCTCACGCGATCGCAATATCAAGGGTCGCAGGCGCCCATTCCGCTCAATTTGTTCTCGCATTCCGACCAGCAGTTGCAATGGCAGACTTCCATCGCACAAGGGAACAGCCCGACGGGATGGGCCGGCCGCGTGGCGGATTATCTCAACTCGCAAAAGATCAACTCCTCAAACTTTCCCGCGTTCCTTTCCGTGGCAGGCAATTCGCTGGAGGGTCGAGGCGCCACGACGCAGCCGGTGGCGATCGCACCCGGGCGGTCGTTAACGCTGGCCGGACTCGGCAGTTCCGCAGCTTCGCAGGCGCGCTTCGATGCGCTGACAAATCTGCTGACCTCCGACAATGGGCTGTCTTTAGCGCAAGCCGCCAACAACATCATGGCGAACAGCATCGCCGACGCGGCGGCCTTGGAGGCGGCGCTCGCTAAGACCACTCCATTGAAGACCCAGTTTCCGAAAACTGGACTCGCCTCGCAATTGCAGCAGGTGGCGCAGATCATCCAGGTGCAATCGTACCTGGGGATGAGCCGCCAAATCTTTTTCTGCTCGCTGGGCGGATTCGACACACACGCGGGCGAACTCGAGGCGCACAACAATCTTTATCCGCAGTTGAGCCAGGCGCTCGCCGCATTTTACTCGGCGACCGAGGAACTGGGTATGGCCGAGAACGTGACGACGTTCACCGAGTCCGATTTCAGCCGGACTTTCCAGCCCACCACCTCCGACGGCAGCGATCACGCGTGGGGAAGCCATCATCTGGTGCTGGGCGGCGCCGTGAAGGGCGGCCAAGTTTACGGAGAATTCCCTACCTTTGAGTTGTCGGGACCAAACGATGCCGATACCCGCGGGCGTTGGATTCCAACCACGTCCATCGATCAATACGGGGCGACGCTGTGTTCGTGGTTTGGGATTCCCGACAGCGCTCTCGCGACAGTGTTCCCTAATTTCGCGAATTTCGAATCGAAGAAGCTCGGCTTTTTCGGATAACTGCAGACCGTTTCCCGCGGTCGCGGGTCGGACCCGCGCGGGTTGGTTCATTGCACTGTAATCGGAACTTCGGCGACCGTGTTTTCCCATGCGAGTTGCAGCTTGCCTTTGTTTGCGCCCAGGCTGGAAAGCGTCATCTTGTAAGTCTCAATCGGCTTGGGTGGCTTGCTCATGGCCATCTTGACGCGGCCAAGGTCGCGGCTTGGATTGTAGTCGAGCCCCCACTCGCCGGTTGCCTTACTCACCACCAGTTGCCACTGCGTGGGATCCAAATAAACGAACAGAGTGTAATCACCTTTGGGAACCGTGAGTCCGCCGATATCGAGATTGGCGTCGGTGTGCAGCGCGGTGGCATCGTTGGCTCCGGCGCGCCAAACGCGGCCATAAGGCTCGAGACCACCGAAGATTTTGCGGCCTCGCATGGAGGGCGCGGAATACTTGATGCGGATCGTTTTGCCGGCGATGGCGACGGATGTTTCGGCGGGCGGGCTCAGTTGCGCCATCAAGGGTGCGGCCGTCAACAAAGCTGCAACAATTCCGAGCCGGCGAAGTGGGACCACTTGGGTCACCTCCAACAGTGCAGGATAGCAACAAGGGATCGCGGCTGTGTGAAGTAGCACCGTGCTCTCTCGAACAAGCATAATGGAAAATCTATGGAGACAAGACTGAAAGGGAAGACTGCGATTGTGACGGGAGCGAGCCGAGGCATCGGCCGCGCTATCGCCATACGCTTAGCGAGTGAGGGAGCGAGTGTCCTGCTGTGCGCGCGTGACGGGAATTTGATGGAATACGCCGTGAAGGAGATTGAGAACGGAGGCGGACATGCGGCGGCGCTGGCGGTTGATTTGCGCGAGATGGATGCGGCGAATCGAACCGTGGACTTTGCGATCCAGACCTATGGCCAGATCGACATCGTAATTAATAACGCGGGGGCCACCAAACGCGGCGATTTTCTGGAACTGACCGATGAAGATTGGGCCGATGGCTTCGCACTGAAATTCTTCGGAGCCATGCGGCTGACGCGAGCGGCTTGGCCGTACTTGAAGTCCAGCGCGGGTTCGGTGCTGAATATTTCAGGCGTCGGCGGCCGTATGCCGGGGCCGTTGTTCACCATCGGCGGTTCCGTGAACGCGGCCCTGCTCTCGTTTACGAAGGCCATGGCCGATATCGGCATTCGCGACGGCGTGCAAGTGAACGCGGTGAATCCAGGCAGCGTTCGTACCGAGCGCTACCGGCGCATGCTGGAGACCACTGCCAAACAGCAAGGGACCGATGTAGAGACGGCCGAGCGCAAAATGGTCGAAAGCACTCGCACTACGCGTATCGGCGAGCCGGAAGACATCGCCGCCCTGGTCGCGTTCACGGTAAGCCCCGAGGGACGGTTCCTGCAGGGCGCGCTGATCGATATGGATGGCGGCGCAACCAAGGTGATCTAATCGGGCGGCTTAACTCATGTAATAGCCGCCGTTGACGTTGATAGTTTGGCCCGTAATGAAGGCATTACGCGCTAGCATGAGCGCCACATCGGCAACCTCTTCGATGTCGCCGAAGCGTCCCACCGGGATTATGTCGGGCTTGGCGACCGGGTTCGAAAGCACCATCTCGGTTGCGACCAGCGCCGGTGCGATGGCGTTCACCGTGATACCTTCCTTTGCGAGAACTCGTGCATAGCTGCGCGTGAGCCCGAGCATCCCCGCTTTGGACGCGGCATAATGCACCCCCACGATGCTGCCGGCCTGTGCGGCGACCGAGGACATGTTGATGATGCGGCCCCAACGACGTGCCCGCATGCCAGGCAGCACGGCCTGGGTGACCAGGAAGCACGAAGTGAGATTCGACGCGATCATGTCGTTCCAACTCTCCTCGGTCATCTGGTCAATCGACTGGATCAGGACTTTCCCCGCGTTATTCACGCATATTTCGATGGGCCCGAGTTGCGATTCGGTGGCCCGCACCAGTTGCGTCACGTCGGGCGCGCGCGAGACGTCGCCCTGTATCGCAGCGGCGCGGCGTCCCACCTTGTGAATTTCCTCGACCGCGGAATCCGCATCGGCGCGTCGCTCGCGATAATTCACGGAGACGTCGCAGCCCGCGCGGGCCAACGCCAGCGAGATAGCTCGCCCGATACCCCGCCCTCCGCCAGTGACGAGGGCGACTTTGCCAGTCAGTTGCTCCATGCAGCCAGGATAAACCGGCGTTTATTTGCCCTGCATAAGGCTCTGGTACGCGGCTTCGACGAACCTATCAGCGGTCCAGAAGCCGCCCGGCGAGTTGTAGCGCGGATCGTAATCGAGCGTGGGCCGCGCGGCCTTGACCTGATCCAGCGACATGCCCTTCTTGATCATGGCTTGAATCCGATCGCGCACGATGGTGACCATGTCGCGATACTCCAGCACATCGAACTCGTCGCACAGCCGGCCGTGGCCGGGAATGATGTATGTCCCGCCTTCCTCATGATGGGCCGGGATTGCCAGATCGAGGATCTTATTCAGTCCATCGATTTCGCCCTGCAAGCTCCCACCATTGTTGAGATCGATGATTGGATAGCTATTGGTGACGAAGATATCGCCGGCGCTGATGACGTCCGAGCGGCGGAAGAAGGCGATGGTGTCGCCGTCGGTGTGCGCGGCCGGCGGATGGAACATCTGGACGGCCTCGCCGTTGAAGTAGACTTCCTTCTCGGCGCCCAGGTACGTGTCAGTGGGCCAGGCGCTTTCCGGATACGGCTTTTGTGCGTTCGGTGGAACGCTCATTCTGTTAAAAACATTTTGATGCGCGATGATTTGGACACTATACGCCGCAGTTTCGCCCGGAGTGTTCACCAGCTCCACTTCGCGCGCCGATCCGCCGCCGGCCTTTGCCAGCTTTTCGTTCCCGCCGATGTGATCCGGGTGCACGTGCGTGTTGACGATGTAGTGAATCGGCTTGTCGGACAATGTGCGAACGGCGGCGATCACCTTGTCGGATAATTGCGGCAGCCCGGTATCCACCAAGAGCACGCCCATGCTTCCTACTTGCACCGTGATGTTGCCGCCGGCGCCCACCAGCATGTAGACGTTGCCCTGCACCGGCAATAGGTGCAATTCAGCGTTTTCCAGATTCTGCAGGCTGCCTGGCGCGGGCCTCACCATGGCGCTTTCCACTGCCGGCGCTGACTCGATCTTCGCCGTTCCAAGAACCTTTCTGTATTCGGGATACATGGTGGACGCTCCACCCATCACAGCTGCATGCGGCAGGTGGTTCTTATCCGCGTATTCGTAGAGGAATGGGTTCTGGCCCGGAAGGTAGTTGGGCACTTCACCCTTGGGCCGCGTCAGAATCTCTTCCACATATTCGCAAGGCCACAACCAACCACCCAGCTCTTTTTCGTCGAGAAGAAAATCGTCGGTACGCACCAAGGGCTGGGACAGGTACACCGGATCATCCAAGATCGTCATGTGCGTCATGATATTTCCGTGCCGCAGAAAGTGCTCGGTCATGCTCGCTTGGTCGCTCTCCGGCAGCCCGTTGCGGCGCGCCCACCCCTGCTTGATGTGCGTGGTGTAGACGGTCAGTATATTGCCTTCCCACTTGCCGGTCGAAAATCCCATGAAGGTATGCGCCGCGTATTCAGGAGGGTGCGGACGGCCATCCATCCAGATGGTTCGCGTCTGCTCGTAAGTGCTGATGTAATTCTTTATAGCGATAACCTGCTGCGTGTTGGGGTCCTTCTCCTCCCAGATCCTGAGGTGCAGCGGGCCATGATAGATGTACGGAGCAACGTGCACGCGGCACTGATGTTCCTGCAGTGTAAGGCGCGACGCGTCCCAGCTCTCAGCGAAAGCTCGCGCCGAATCGTTGATCGGAAGGCCCGCGTAATCGCCTAGATCGGGCCCCGGAATGCGCTCGTTGAAATCCTCGTGATGCAGCGGGCTCCATTCCCCTGATAGCAGATCCTGACCATGCGCGCGGGTCAAGCCCATCAACAGCAGCAACGCTGCGCCCACAATCCTGAATACCTTAGCATCGTGCATATCCGACTCCTCGGAGCATATAACAATCCGAAGAGCCGCTGCATGCAAGCCGTGATTTGATGCGATGTAACGTCTCAGTCAGCCGGTGGTTTGTGTTTCCTCTATTCCCCCCACACGGCCAACTCGTTGCCATTGGGGTCCATGAAGTGAAAACGGCGGCCACCCGGAAAGGAGAAAATCTCCTTGGAGATCACCGCGCCCGCGGCCTTGACCTTTTTCTCGGCGCCTTCCAGATCGCTGGCGTACAGAACCACCAGGATGCCTTTCACGGGCAACGGAGCGTCTTTTGTAAACCCGCCTGAAAGCCGCCCATCGACGAAACTGGTGTAGTCCGGCCCGTAGTCTTCGAACTTCCATCCAAAGACCGAGGAGTAAAATTCCTTGGTCTTCGGAATGTCCACGGCCGGAAATTCAATGTAATCGATTTGATTGTTGTGCGATGCCTGGCTCATCGCTCAATTCTAAACTTCTTTCTCTTCCAGTTCTTGCAAGGTTTCGCCTTGGGCTTCTCCTCCAGCATCTCGAAGGCTTGTTTCAAACGCTCGACATGTTCCTTGGACTCGACGCGGCGCGGGAGGTTTCGTTCAGAACAGTTCGAGCTGTCGCGATGGCGCAGGCCGGCGGCGGTCATCGAACACGGTTCGTCCGCCGAGGCGGGGCGAGATCGAATGCTCGTGACGGAGAACCTCTCGGAAATTGGCTATTGGCTGCCGGCGCTCCTCTACTGCGCGAACGAATTGGTCCAGACGCCGCATGCCGTCGATCTTTTCACGATCGCCCGCCTTCGCGGAATCAAGAGCGGAGCGCAATACCGCGAGCGACGCATCATAAGTCTTCAGCGGCACCGGAAAAGGATGGCCGTCCTTGCCTCCGTGGGCGAACGAGAAACGCGCGGGATCCGAGAATCTGACGGGTGCTCCGTGAATCACCTCCGCAATCAGCGCGAGCGATTCGAGCGTACGCGGGCCGAGTCTTTCCAGTAGCAACAGCGACGCGAAATCGTGCAGATCGCGCTCGTACGCGACCGCCAAGACCGCACCGAGCCGATTTAAGTCGACATCTTCCGCGCGCACATCGTGGCGCCCGGGCATGGCAAGACGTAAATCGCGAAGCGTGATGTCGGGCTCCTGGTGGCTTATTTCGAGCAGCGCGGTCTGTGCCGCCCCAGCGCCGGCATCCACCAGATTCATGATTTCGCCCTGGTGCACGCCTGCGATAGCGGCGTGCGGCTCACAGGTGAAATCCCGCACGGTAGCCGAGTGCCAGTGATAACGTCTTGCTAACCCGGCTTGGTCGTTCAAGCCTTGCTGGATCACGGCCCACTCGCCTCCGGCCGTCAGCACGAATGCGTGCAGATAGATTTGAAAGCCATCCGCGATGGCATTGTTGTCGATTCTGGCGGTCAATCGACTGGTGCGCACCAGCGCGTCGCCGTCCAGACCGGTTTTCTCCGCTACCGACCGCAGTTCATCGGGCGTTTGGCGCGAGTATTTGCCCCGCCCGCCGCAGATGTAGATCCCGAGTTCGTGGGCCCGCGGATTGAGGCCGCGCTTCAGCGCTCCCACGACGGAAGTCGTGATACCGGACGAGTGCCAATCCATGCCCATCACCGAACCGAGGGCTTGAAACCAAAAAGGATCGCTCAAGCGCGAGAGCAGCTCGGAAGGACCATAGTGGAGCAGAACGCTTTCGCTGATGGCCGTGCCCAGGCGCGTCATGCGATCGGCCAGCCACGCCGGGACGCGACCGCCGTGCAAGGGAAGATCAGCGTGGCCGGAGCGTCGCATCTAGGATCATTATCGGGCTCTACTGACTCTAATGTCCGCGGGACGTTCCGCCCTTGCTACATTGATCCTATGAAGTCAAAAGCCAACGCCTCGAGCAAACGCCGCGCCCGCTCACCCAAATTGAAAGAGAAGTCGTTCGTTCGCTTGGCAGGCGCGGTCGTTGGCGCTGCCGACTTATCCACCCGGAAGGGTTTCTCTCGCAAGTGAAGGCCTTGCCGGGGCGGGCTACTTTAGACTCCGATCGGAGAGAACCAGAATCAATCCGACGGTCAGAAATGCCAAAAGAATTAGGGTAACAATATAGTTGACAAACCAAAGCATGACGTCTTCCAGCGCTATCGGAATAGCGGTGATAAGTCTTTTCTTTTACATCTGTGGCGGACTTTGTGTCTTTAAGGCGAAGATGCTGGTCGGATGGGGACGGAGAAACTACGACAGGTACCACTTACTTCGAACCCACCCTCTTTCCGGTATTGTTACTAAGCCTTGGTATCCCGTTTACATTCGTTGTGCCGGAATATTTGTTTGGCTTTGGGCGCTCGCATTTGACTACCTAGTTGTTTTTCGAGGCTTTCGATAAGCGAGTTGTCAACTACATTGTTACCCTTACTTCACCGGCAGCGACTGCGTCCGGCCCGGCGGCAAATGCTGGTCGTTCGCGTTCAGCAGGACTGCCGTCAGAGCGTAATCGCCGATGATGGCTTCAAGTTCGAACGTTCCCTGCTTTCCAAACGTCGCGAGGGTTTTGGCGAACAGATCGGAATCCACCTGGTGGCGCTGATGGAACAATGCGCGTGTAAACGTAATGATCAGTGTGTCCCGGCCGGAAAGGCCGGTGGTGTCTTTGTTGTACCGGATCGCGTCAATCACCTGCTCCGGCACCATGGCTTTGTGTGCGCCAATTTCGTGCCCGCTCCATTCGTATGGCTGATCGAACTCTCGCGCCACCACCAAAATAGCTACTTCGTAATCTCGCGGCTTCACGACCCCTTCATAGCGCAGGTGGTGGTTCATCAACTCCATGGCTTCCCCTACCGGTGTGCTGTACAGCGAAAGGGAGACCGGTCCGGTCGGCGGCACGGCCTTGTCTGGACCTCCGGCCAATTGATTATAGAGGCGCTTGCCCGCCTCATCCAGGTCGTCGCGCTTCAATAGCGGAAGGCGGTTGAGCGACTGAGGATCGATATCCTTCGGGAGAGCGGCCGACGAAGCCGCCGTTCCTGATCCGCTCCCGGACTGGGCATTGGCAACAGCCCCCAGGTCGAGTAACAACCCTATTCCAAATACCGCGTACAGCGCACGCATCGACACCTCCAGCCCCGTAGCATATCAGAACCCGCAAGAGTATACCCTTCGCTCTTGCATTACAATGTTTTTTGCGTTTTGCGGCAGCCACGGCGACACGGACCAGTAACTTGAGCGTTTCCGCCGACGCCAAATCTGTTGCATACAACCGGTAAAATTGGTTTGTGCCTTCCAGAAAGTGAAATGGGCAGTCTATGCTGAACCGAGGTTCGCCAAATAGTGACTAGCTCCCTACTGTTGCCCATCGCGGCCTTAGTGAGCGTTTGCGCGTTCGGCCAGGGCGCGGTGGGAGAATTTGTGCCCGATGTCGGATTTGACCTGTCCGGCAATTGGAACCCGCTGCTGCATGAGGACTTCCCGGAACGCATTCCCGGCCCGGAGCTGGTGAACTACGCAGGCCTTCCTATCAACGAGGGCTCCAGGCTGTGGGGAGAAAGCTGGAACGCCTCCCGGCTGACGATGCCGGAGCATCAATGTCAGGTCCACGTATCGCCGTACATCTATCGCGGCCCGCTGCAAATGCGTGTCTGGGACGAGAAGGATCCGCAATCGCAGAAAATCATCGCCATCAAGAACTACATCAGTACCTACGAACAGACCCGAACCATCTGGATGGACGGCCGCCCGCATCCGCCCGCTTGGGCCGCGCACACCTGGATGGGCTTCTCCACAGGTAAGTGGGACGGCAATATTCTGACCGTTTACACCACCCACATCAAGCAAGGCTGGGTGCGCCGCGACGGTCTTCCGGAAAGCGATCAGGCGACGTTGATAGAACACTTCATCCGCCATGGCGAGCACCTGACCCACGTCAGCATGGTGACCGATCCGGTCTATCTCACCGAGCCGCTGGTCAAGTCCCAAGACTTCCTGCTGAACACCAATGCCGGCGGAAACTGGCTATACCCCTGCGAAGAGGTCGAAGAAGTGGAAGGACGGCCGCGAGGCGCGGTGCCGAATTACCTTCCCGGCCAGAATCCCTTCATCACCGAGTACGCGAACATGTACCATTTGCCGCTGATCGCGGCCCTGGGTGGCCCGGAAACGATGTATCCCGAGTTCGAAAAAGTGATCAAGAATCCGCCGCCCACCCCCAGCGATCGGCTGGCGCGCGATGAGATTGTGCCGATGCCGGTCCCCAACGCGGCGCAAAACCCGAATCCGACCGACGGTGAAGTCCACATTCTTCCGGTACAAGGCAACGTCTACATGCTGGTCGGCGCCGGCGGCAACATTACCGTGCAGGTGGGCGACATGGGCGTGCTGATTGTGGACACCGGGCTGGCCGAGACCGCTGATAAGGTGATCGCTGCCATCCATAAGTTGGCGCCGGATAAGCCACTGCAATACATCATCAACACCCACGTGCATCCGGATCATACCGGAGGAAATGAGAAGCTGCGCGCGGCGGGCGTCACCATTACGGGAGCCAATGTCACCGGCGACATCGCGGATGCCGGCAAGGGCGCCGCGGTCCTTGCCCATCAGGCAGTGCTCGATCGTTTGAGCATGGCGTCCGGTAAGCAGCCCGCGGCTCCGGTCGGCGCTTGGCCCACCGACACGTTCCTGGGCGATAGCAAGACGCTCTGGTTCAACGACGAGCCGGTCGAAATCCTCCACGAAAAAGCCGCCCACACCGATGGCGACAGCATCGTGTTCTTCCGCCATTCGGACGTGATCGCCGCCGGTGACATTTTTGTGACCACCGGTTATCCGTTCATTGACCTCGCCAGGGGCGGCAGCATTCAAGGGGAGTTGGACGCGCTGAACAATCTGTTGGATCTCGCCATAGCCAAACACGACGAAGAGGGCGGTACCTACATCGTTCCGGGCCACGGACGTCTGTGCGACCGCTGGGAATTGATCGAGTATCGTGATATGGTTACTATCATTCGCGATCGCATTCAGGCCATGCTGAAGAAGGGTATGACACTGGACCAGGTGAAAGCATCCCGGCCCACAATGGACTACGACGCCCGGTATGGCGCCGATAAAGGCTTCGGCACCACGGACCAGTTCGTCGAAGCCGTTTATAAAAGCCTGGGCGGGAAATAAATGAGCGTACTGGCTGCAAGTGGATTTGCATGCAGGATTTTGCAGGACGGTATATTATGAGATTTAGCCGAAAGGAAACGTTAAAAGGAACCCTATGAAACGCACATTGTTGCTCTTGGCTGTAGCCGCGGCATCCGTGTTGAGCACGCAGGTAAAAGTGTATGCGCATCACTCATTTGCCGCCACCTACTTCGAGGATCAGGAAGTCAAGATTGAAGGCAAGCTGGTGCAGTTCCTATATCGGAATCCGCATTCGTTTGTGCACATTGAAGCTCCCGACGACAAGGGTGTGATGCAGACCTGGGCAGTGGAGTGGGGCGCTGGTGGCCAGTTGAGCCGCGACGGCGTCACCCGCGAATCGCTCAAGCCGGGCGACATCGTCGTCGTCACGGGCAACCCGGGCCGCAATCCGGATGACCATCGGATCCGCATGCGGAGCATCACGCGCCCGTCCGACGGCTGGAACTGGAAGGGCGTAGTTCAGTAGAACGCTACTGACCCGCGACCATCGGGAAGCGGTTTCTACCATGCGTCACCTACCTCGGCGTAGGACGGCGCACAGCTTTCTCTTAGCTGTGCTCGTGGCTTCGCCGGTTTTCGCGCAGGTCGACTTCACGGGCGAGTGGGCTCCTTTGTACCACGAAGACGGTCCGGAGCGTCTTCCCGGGCCTGAACTCGGCGACTATACCGAGCTCCCCATTAATGCCGCCGCGCGAATGGCGGGAGACACTTACGACGCCGACCGGATCTCGGTGGTTCCCGAATATCAATGCCGTCCGCATGGCGGCGACTATTCCATGCGCGGCCTCGGCAACTTGCGAATCTGGCGGGATATCGACCCGACTTCCGAGAAGTTGGTCGCCTTTCACACCCACCTGCTGGCTTGGGACAGCGAGCGCACTGTCTGGATGGATGGACGTCCTCATCCTCCAGAATGGGCTCCTCATACCTGGCAGGGCTTTTCCACGGGCGTGTGGGAAGGCAATATGCTTACCATCACTACCACGCATCTGAAAACCAATTACATGCGGCGCAACGGCATTCCCCGTAGCGACAAAGCGGTATTTACGGAGCACTGGACGCGCCATGGGGATTACCTGACGGTGGTGACGGTGATCGAAGATCCGGTGTACCTGACCGAGCCTTTGGTGCGCAGCGACAACTGGTATTTGGATCCTGGACAGAACATTGGCGTCTTTGGATGCGAATACGCGCCGGAAGTGCCGCGCCCGGAAGGAACCGTACCGAACCACCTGCCGGGTAAGAATCCATTTCTGCATGAATTTGCCGGCTGGTACGGCTTGCCTTACGAAGCCACTCGCGGTGGCGCCGAGACCTTGTACCCGGAATACCAGAAGAAAATCGCCGGTGAATATCATCCGCCCGACCACTGCGAACGCTACTGCAAGTGCACCACTCTGTTTGATTGCACTCTCAACTCGAAGTGACTATGGCCCACCCGATACTGAGCCGGGCGCGTGAGCAAGCGATGGTCTGCCTCTTGCTGGCCGGAGGCGCTGGTTTCGCCCAGCCCCCGCAAATCAACCCAGACAACGTGCAGCTTACGATGGCGCCCGTACAGGGCAATGTCTACCTGCTCATGGGTGACGGCGGCAACATCACGGTGCAAGTGGGTAAGGACGGCGTGATGCTGGTGGACACCGGTTTCGCGCCGCTCGCCCCGAAGGCCATGGCCGAGATCCGGAAATTGTCCGCCGGGCCCATTCGCTGGATCGTCAACACGCACGTCCATACGGACCACACCGGCGGAAATGCGGAAATGGCCAAGCTCGGCATGACCCATGAGTCGATCGGGCCGCCGAGGATCGTGGCACAGTCCAACGTCTTGAACCGCATGAGCGGGCCCCAGCCCGCCGATCAGCCGAAGATCCCGGAAGCCGCCTGGCCGAATGACGAGTACTTCGTGCCCAGCAAGGATTTCTTCTTCAACGGCGAAGCTGTGGTGGTGTATCACGTGCCGAACGCTCACACCGACGGCGACAGCATCGTGTTCTTCCGCCGATCCGACGTGCTAAGCACCGGCGATGTATTTACGCCTGGAAGCTACCCGATCATCGACCTCGCCCGCGGCGGAAGCTTACAGGGTGAAATCGACGCGCTGAATCGGATCATCGATATTACGGTCCCGGCGAAGTATCAGGAGGGCGGCACGATGGTGATCCCGGGCCACGGGCGCCTGTGCGACGAGGCCGACGTCGTCGAATATCGCAACATGCTGACCGTGATTCGCGACCGGTTTCAGGATATGATCCACAGAGGCATGACGCTGGAGCAGATCAGAGCCGCCAAACCGACGTTAGACTACGACGGCCAGTACGGCGCCACGACAGGATTTTGGACCACGGACATGTTCATTGAGGCGGTGTACAAGAGCCTCAGTGAAAAAACGGTGAGTGAGAAGAAGTAAATGCGACGCACTGCTTCATCCTTGGCTGTACTCTCGCTCAGCGCCGCATCATTGCTCGCGCAAGGCATACCACCGGGGCCTGGATTCGGGCCGGGCGGTCCGCCTCAGCCGCCGAAGTCCGCGCAAGCCGCGGCGCCTGCCGACTTCACTGGTTACTGGGTTTCGGTGGTCACCGAAGACTGGCGCTGGCGCATGGTGACGCCGATCAAAGGCGATTTCGCCAGCATCCCTCTGAACGACGAAGGGCGCCGCGTCGGCAATGCGTGGGATCCCGGCAAAGATACAGCGGCAGGGGAACAATGCAAGTCCTATGGCGCGGCAGCGATCATGCGGGTACCGGGCCGCGTCCACATTAGCTGGGCCGATGAGAACACGCTCAAACTGGAAACCGACGCCGGCACGCAAACCCGGCTGTTTCATTTCATGCCGCCGGTCGACACCGTTATCGGCCTCCCTCCGCATCATGGCGAGCGAACCTGGCAAGGATATTCCCTCGCCAATTGGGAACGGCCCGTGCGCGGATCGGGCTCCCCGACCTTTGGGCTCGGAGCAACTCGTGAAGGCGCCCACGGACGCGCGCTCGAAGTTGTCACTACGCAACTGCGCGCCGGATACTTGCGTAAGAATGGGCCGCCCTACAGCGAAAACACGGTACTCAAGGAATATTACGATCTTCACCAGGAGCGCAACGGCGATACCTGGTTCACGGTCACGACGGTCGTGACGGATCCGGCGTATCTGACCGAACCGTTCGTCACCAGCACCGATTTCAAGAAGATTCCCGATGGAGCCGGATGGAGCCCCTCAGTTTGCGTGGCAAAATGACGCCTGAGACAAATGAACGGCGAAATGAAACTGGAGATAAACCAATGATTCGCAGATTCCTGATCCAAAGCACGCTACTGGCGCTCGGCGCAATGGCGCTTTTGTTAACTCCCGCAATCATGCGGGCTCAGTTTGGGCCTCCCCCGCCGCCCGAGGCTCCGCGCCCGGCAAAGCAGATCGCGCCCGAAGATTTAACGGGGTATTGGGTGTCGATCGTCACCGAGGACTGGCGCTGGCGCATGGTGACGCCCCCGAAAGGCGACTATGCGAGCGTCCCTTTAAATCAGGACGGGAAAAAGGCCGCCGACGCTTGGGATCCAGATAAAGACATCGCAGCCGGCAACCAATGCAAATCGTACGGCGCAGCCGCCATTATGCGTGTGCCGGGACGCGTTCACATCACATGGCTGGACGACAACACGCTGAAAGTGGAGACTGACGCGGGCACTCAAACCCGGATGTTCCATTTCAACGCGAAACCATCGGCGAACGAAGCGATTCGTGACGCGCCGCTGCGGCAGACTGCTCGGGCCTCTTACCGGAACGTATCACACCAGGAGGCGCCAGCCTGCGCCTTAGCAAGCATCGGGCCGCCCGCCGGGCCGATG
>Ga0209415_10001445_pt1 | contig 45538 bp, 37 predicted proteins | sample PeaSoiSIISIP2007_FD_187696 | JGI IMG/M metagenome (GOLD analysis project Ga0209415, IMG submission 187696) | Peat soil microbial communities from Weissenstadt, Germany - SII-SIP-2007 (SPAdes) (version 2) | ecosystem: Environmental > Terrestrial > Soil > Wetlands > Peat | place: Germany... | reverse complement strand
CAGCCGCTGACGGCACCCGCAATCGACCCGTCACTCTATGCGACCGCCGTGAATCGGCGGATTCCGCGAGCGTCGTTGTCAAGTGCGGCTGGCGCTGCCGCACAGATACGAGCGGCGCTGCTGGCCCCGTCCAAGGCGCCAAGCATCCCGTTCGCGCCCTCCAGCGCGCCGCAGATTTTCGGCTTCAGCGGCCTTGACGCGCTCGACACCGCAATCGGCAACGGTCTTGATGTGAACGCGCCGACCGTGGGCTTCGGCATTGAGCCGCCCGATCAGGGACTGTGCGTCGGCAATGGCACCGTCATCGAAATGACTAACCTCGAATATCGGGAGTTCAATGCCAGCGGCACGCCGCTCGGCGCGGCGATCAACCTGAGCACTATATTCGGTGTGTCGTCAGCGGATTTCCTCTCCGATCCCAAGTGCTACTACGACCAGCCGACCAATACCTTCTTCATGACTTTGACTGATCTCACGGATATGACCGATAAGTCGTTCCTGCTCGTCGGCGTGATGCCTGCGGGTTCGTCCACGGTTACGACTTACGAGATCGAAACCACCAATGACGGCACCGACGGCACGCCGTCGGACTCCGGCTGTCCCTGCTTCGGCGATCAGCCACTGCTGGGCGCCGACGCCAACGCGATTGTTGTCGGCCTCAACGAATTCTCGCAGCCCAATTCGCCTACGGGTGCTTTCAACGGCGCGGAAATTTACCTGATTAGCAAGTCCGATCTGGTTGCCAATGTGACCGCTCGCGCCTTTCTGTTTGTCGCGCCGATTCCGCTCGCCGAGGGCATTGGGATCTCGATGGAGCCGGCGGCCTCGCCCGACGCGCTTTCGATACTGCCAATGGCGGTACCGAGTTTCTCATGAATTCGCTCGATTTCTTTGGCGCGGGCGACGATCGCCTTGCGGTGTGGGCGATAATCAACACCTGCCAGTTGGCGAGTTCGCCATGCGCTGGACTGCTGGCGATTTCCCTAAACCCGCCAATCCTGCGCGTTCACGAATATCAAAATCCATTTTCCGCCAATCAGCCCGCGGCGACCACGATGATCCCGTATGGCAACTCGACCGGCAACTTTGCGGTCGAGCAAATCGACGCCAACGACGATCGCCTCGGGCAATTGGTGTACGCGAATGGCAAGCTCTACGCCGGACTCGATACGCTGGTGAAGGTCGGCGGTGCTCTTCACGCGGGCCTCGAGTACTTCATCGTGAAGCCCTCATTTCGCACGATTCGATCGGTGTTGCATTTCTCGGCCGTGGGGACGAGCGCCTATGTTGCGCACAAAGGAATCGACCTCTCTTATCCGTCGATTGGCGTGACCACTGGGGGCAACGCCGTGATGGCCTTCTCGCTGATGGGGAAAAGACGGTATCCGAGCGCCGGCTGGATGCCGATCGCCAAAGCGGGCCCAAAGCAGATTCACGCTGCTGCTGCAGGCGCCGGTCCGGATGACGGCTTCACTGGATATCCGAATGATAATTCGATTGGCAGCAGCGTCGCTCGCTGGGGCGATTACAGCGCTGCGGTCGCCGACGGCAAGAACATCTGGATGGCCGCCGAATACATCCCTTCGGCATGTGACGACGCTGCCTATGCGATCAGTCCGCTGTGTAGTCGGACTCGCGCGCCGGAAGCGAACTGGGGCACCTTCATCAGTAAATTCGTCGCGCCGTGAGTTCCGCCTAAGTTTCGCGCGGCGGCCCATGCGTTTCGATCGACAGGCTCTGCGTTTCGCGCGGCGGGCTGTGCAATCGTCACCAGCGCCGCATGTAATCCGCCGGCTCGATTTTCTGTGGGCAGCCGTTGTATCCATCTCCGCCGACAACGGCTGAGCTCTGTATTCGCGCGTCAAGTGCCGGGGTGAGGGCTCGCACGTTTACTCCACGGTCGATCGTCGCCAGCGACGCACGTAGTCCGGCAATTCGACTTCTGCTGCCAACCGGTCGTCGCGCTGCGGCGTCCCAGGTGCGAGCGTCAGTGGTACGACTCCAGCCCATACCGGCAGTTTGTAATCCTCCTCCGAATCGATCGGGCCGCCCGTGCGGACCTTGGCCGAGGCCTCGGTCAGCGGCAGTTCAAGGATTATGGTGCCTGCTATTTCGCCCGCCGAGGGCTGGCGCGCTTCCTCCCACCGGCCGGGCATCAGATGGTCCACCAACGCGCGCATCGCGGCCACCTTCCGCGCAGTGCCGGTTACTTCGCGAGCCGTGCCGAGGACCACGGCCGAGCGGTAATTCATCGAATGATGAAAGGCGGAGCGCGCGAGCACGATCCCGTCGTGGAGCGTGACCGTCAGGCACAGCGGGACGCCCGTCGCGGCCGCCCGCAGCATCCGGCTCATCGGCGAGCCATGAATATAGAGCCGTGCGCCATCGCGGGCGTGGATCGTCGGCAACACGTATGGCTGTCCGTCAACAACGAAACCCACGTGACAGACCATCGCCTCGTCGAGAATCGCTTCAATCATCTTGCGTTCGTAATTCCCGCGCGCCGGATAACGATTGATGCGCGTGCGCGCGGTGGCCGCGATACGCTCTCCGACCGCATTCGCTATCAATTCGCGTTCAACTTCCGGCGCGCCATCTTCGTGGGCGCGCGGTTCGGGCTCTACTGCCTGCTTGCTGTCGTTTCCCATTTTTGTTACAGTACAAAACTATTAACGTATTGAAACAATATTCAATCAGTAGTGCAGACGCAAACCGCCGCGCTGCGAACGTCGCGGGCGAAGGCCCATTTGCCAATCGTCTCGGTGGGATCGTGCAGTTGAGCGGCGCCAGCGCTAACGATCTCGCCGGCAGTGTCGAGCGCGCGATCATGGCCTCGGCCTTACGGCCGGGCGAGCGGCTGCCGACCGTGCGCGCACTCGCCGGCACGCTCGGACTGAGTCCTGCGACCGTCGCCGCGGCTTTCAAGCTGTTGCGCACCCGCGGCCTCGTCGCCGGCGACGGGCGGCGCGGCACCGTGGTCTGCGCCAAGCCACCGGTCGCGGCGCGCGGAACCGCCGCGCTGCCGGCCGGGGTGCGCAACCTCGCGCTCGGCAATCCCGATCCCGCACTGCTCCCCGACCTCACGCCGATTCTCGGCCGGCTCCAATCGACGCGCGGACTCTATGGCCGCGCCGCGAATCGTCCCGAGCTGATCCGCGCCGCGACTCGGATGTTCGAGGCCGACGGCATCCCGGTGCGCGAAATCGCGGTCGTCGGCGGCGCCTTCGACGGTATCGAGCGGGTGCTCGTCGCGCATCTGCGGCCTGGCGATCGAGTTGCGATCGAAGACCCCGGCTATCCCGACGTGCTCGATCTGGCGCGCGCACTCGGACTGCTGACCCGTCCGGTGCGACTGGACGACCGCGGCCTCCTGCCAACCGACCTCGCCCGCGTCCTCAAGGCCGGGGTGCAGGCGCTGGTCGTGACTCCGCGCGCCCAGAATCCGACCGGCGCGGCGCTCGACGCCGATCGCACCGATGAACTTCGCGCCCTCCTCAAGCTCTATCCCGACGTGCTCTTCATCGAGGACGACCACGCCGGACCGATCTCCGGCGCCGACGCCTTTACGCTCGTGGACGAGACGCGGATGCGTTGGGCGATCGTGCGATCGGTGTCCAAATTTCTCGGTCCCGATCTGCGGCTGGCATTGGTCGCGGGCGATACGCTTACGATCGCGCGCGTCAACGGGCGTCAGCGGCTGGGCACCGGCTGGGTCAGCCATATTCTCCAGCAGGTGGCGGCTGAACTGCTGGGCGATGCCGAGACGCAAAAGTTGATTCGCCGCGCCGCCCGGAAGTATGCGGTCCGGCGCACCGCTCTAATCGATGCGCTCGCCCGGCACCACATCGGCGCGCACGGCCGCTCCGGGCTGAACGTATGGATTCCGATTGCCGAAGAGAGCGCGACGGCTCAGGCGCTGATGGCCGCGGGATGGGCCGTTGCCGCCGGCGAACGCTTTCGCCTCGAAAGTCCGCCGGCGGTGCGCGTAACGATCGCCGCGCTCAAGCGCGAAGAGGCGGCCGGCTTCGCCGCCGCGCTGTCGGCCGCGCTGAAACCCGACCAACGCGGCCGCCCCGCCTGACGTTGATATGGGCCGGCTTGGCCACCGCGATTCGCCATAATGCTGTCTTAATTCGTGGTGTTGTTTTAATTAAGGAGATTCGGGATTAATTTTGATCGGTACCGACCGGATGGATACCCTCTAGCTTGGGCCTTCGAACAGTACCGCCTGAGGCAGGGGGATTGCGCCCGTGCTTCATATCGTGTAGCTTACTCTACCAGAAGTCTTTATGATTGATACGCGGCTCGCAAATCACGAGCGCTTTTCCCCCCTCAACCATACACAACGGAGCGGCCACCATGCCGCCCGAAATTCCCCGACTTCCCACGTAGGACACATTGTCGTTTGCCGCCTTCGAACTCTCTCCAGAGATCCATCGTTCAATCCGTGACCGCGGCCATCATCAGGCCACACCCATCCAAACCGGCGCGATCCCGGTAATCCTGAGCGGCCATGACGTCGTCGCCACTGCCGAAACCGGCAGCGGCAAGACCGCCGCGTTCCTTATTCCGCTCATCGATCGGCTCCATCGCGAACCGCCGCAAGGCCCCGCCGCGTTAATCATCGAGCCCACCCGTGAGCTAGCCGCGCAGGTCTTGCGCGAATTCATGATCCTGGCGCGCCACACCAAGCTGCGCGCCGTCCTGGTGGTCGGCGGCGAATCGATGCGCCACCAAATCGACGACCTGCGCAAAGGCGCCCACGTCATCATCGCCTGCCCCGGCCGCCTGATCGATCACGTCGAACGCGGCACCACTTCGCTCGACCGTATCAAGGTCCTCGTCATCGACGAAGCGGACCGTTTGCTCGACATGGGCTTCATGCCGCAACTGCGCCGCATCGTAAAAATGGTGCCGGCCAAGCGTCAAACCCTGATGTTTTCGGCCACGATGGAAGGGGCGGCCGCGCGAATGGCGCGTGAATTTCTAACCCATCCGGAGCGCATCAGTATCGGCGACAAAGCGGCGCCGCCGTCCTCCATCAGCCAGATGATCTGCGCGGTCGGGGTCAGCCAGAAAGGCGAATTGCTGCTCGCCCTGCTGAAGCGGCCGGAAGTCGAAAGCGCGATCGTCTTTACCCGCACGCGCGACCGTACCGACCGCGTCGCCAAGATGCTCACGCGCGAAGGCATCCGCGCGGTGCCGATCCATGGCGACCGCTCGCAGGGCCAGCGCAACGCGGCGCTTGCGGGCTTTCGCAAGGGTACGTTCCGCGTGATGGTCGCCACCGACGTGGCGGCGCGCGGACTCGACATCCAGGGCGTCTCGCACGTGATCAATTTCGACCTGCCCGACGAGCCTGACAATTATATCCATCGCATCGGACGCACCGCGCGCATGGGACGCGAGGGCTGCGCCATCAGCATGGTGACGCCCGACGACCGCGTGAACCTCGGGCGCATTGAGCGCGCCTTGGGAATCACTCTCGAACGTGAATCGGTCGAGGGCATCGAACAGCCGGAAATCTCGGCGCCCAAGCCCGTGAAGGTGTTTCGCACGACCGGCAGCCGCGCACCACGCAAACGTCAACGCTCGCGTTGGGCGTAAGCGACGCCGCGCCGAAGCGGTCGCATCCTTACCTCCACCGCCTGAAGACTACTCGCGTCAATAACAAGGGCTCGCGTAACGCACGCGAGCCCTTTCTCTGTCCTACTCGGCGTGGGCCGCGTGTTCGCCTAATGCCGACGCCGCAAATGCCACTGCGTGTCAGCGGCCGAACGCCGCCGTCACCAGTTCTGTATCGAGGTACTCGGTGATCTCTTTGATTTTGCCGCCGATCACTTTGTAAACAGGCAGTAGCTATTGTTGTACGGATTGCCGGTTTTGGTCTTGCGTCCAGTCGCATGCTGCTGCACTACGACGTAATCGCCTTCCGCGATGACGTTGTCGACGTGGTTGCTCCCCATGCTTTCCAATTCCGCGAAAATCGGATGCAGCAGCTTGTCGACGATCTCCTTCTTGCCGTTCATCGTATGGGAATATTTGGTGCTTCCCATGATCGTCCAGCGGACGTCGTCACTCATCGCCGCAAGCATCTCATCGAGGCCTTTCGCCTCGCGCATCTGGCGAACCACTTCCTTGTTCTCGGCTATACCCATGGACGTTACCTCCTGCGTAATAGCTCTTGCCCGCGGCGTCAGGCGGCGGGGGCGGGACGCTGCGCCAATTCGATAAAGTTGCCGTCGGGATCGCGTACGAAGGCGATGCGCGCGACCGTGCCGAAGTTCACCGGGGCCAGCGCCGCGGCGGCGCCCGCAGCCTTCAGCGCCGCGAAGGCCGCATCGCAATCCTTCACGCCCAGGGTGATGTAGCGGATGCCGAGTCCAGCCATCCCTTTGACCACTTCGAGCGCGTTGGCAAAGGGCATCGGCGGCGCGTGCTTGGTCTCGGCTTCGTGGAAAATCGCGATGATGGTCTCGCCGACCTTGAAACGATTGCCGCTAATCGGCGTCGCGCTGAGCGCCTTGGTATAGAAACTCGCAAAGGCGTCCGGGTCAGTCACCCCAATTCGGATTTCGAGTTGCGTCACGTCGTCGTGACCGGTCGGAATCAGCTCGACGGAGTTATGGTCGGGGTCGGGCAGGAAGCGCGGGATCTTGACCGTGGACGACGCGATCATGATGGTCTCGTAGCCGCCCGGATGGCGCCGCGAAAGCGGTTCGGTCGTGTGCATCAGCTTGATGACGGAACCATTCGCAATGTAGCGATACTGCTTGAGTCCGCCGCCGACCGGCATCACTGATTCAAACGGCAAGCCGATGGTTTTGCCGTAAAATTCCTGCATCGCTTCGAGATTGTTGGTGAAAATGCCGACGTCAACGGTTTGCTTGGCCAGATCCATGCATTCGCCTCCAGCGGCCGCAGCCGCACTGCTTTGTCGGTGCATCTAGCAGATCGGTGCTAAAATATAAAACGAGCCTCAGGATAATCTCGGTCGACGCGCGAAGGTTTTCGTAAAGCAGGAAGTGGGCGGGCGCGACGCTTCTATTTCCGGACGCGCTGGATTATCTAGTTACCACGGGTCAACGCAAGCCCGAGCATCGACGCACGAGGAACCAAATGGATTTCGCACTTTCGCCCAAAGTCCAGGACCTGCAGAAGAAGGTCTCGGACTTCATGAATCAACACGTTTACCCGATCGAGCATCAGGTCGAGCAGGAGCAAAGCGTCCCCGGCAAGGAGCATACCGAGCCGCAGGTGCTCAAAGATGTTCGCGCCAAAGCCAAGGCGGCCGGTCTGTGGAACCTGTTCCTGCCCGATGAGGTGCATGGCAAGGGGCTGAAGGTCTCCGAGTACGCACCGTTATCGGAAATCATGGGGCGCAGTCCGATTGGCTCGCGCGCCTTCAATTGTATGGCGCCCGATACCGGCAACATGGAAATCCTTGAGGATTTTGCCACGCCTGTGCAGAAGAAGGCGTGGCTGGAGCCCTGCCTGGCGGGCGAGATGCGCACCTGCTTCTCGATGACCGAGCCCGAGACTTCGGGTGCCGATCCGACGCAGCTCGCGACCCGCGCGGCTCGCGAAGGCGATTATTACAACATCAACGGGCACAAGTGGTTTACTTCCAACGGAATCGGCTCGAGCTTCGCGATCGCGATGGTCGTGACCGATCCCAAGGCCGAGCCGCACAAGCGCGCGAGCATGATCATCGTGCCGACCGATACGCCCGGCTTCAACCTGGTGCGCGCGGTGCCGGTGATGGGGCATGCGGGGGGAGGGGGACATTGCGAGATCATCTATAAGGATTGCCGCGTACCGGTGACCAATATTCTCGGCAAGGAAGGCGACGGCTTTGCGATTGCACAGGCGCGTCTCGGCCCCGGCCGCATCCATCATTGTATGCGCAACATCGGCGTGGCGGAGCGGGCGCTGGAATTGATGTGCAAGCGTGCCAATACCCGCTTTACACATGGCAGCCTGCTGGCCGACAAGGCCAACGTGCAACAGTGGATCGCCGATTCGCGGATCGAGATCGATTCGACGCGGCTCGCGGTCATGCACGCGGCTTGGAAAATCGATACCGTCGGCAAGCGTGAGGCGCGCCAGGAAATCGCCATGATCAAGGTGCAGGCCGCGAACATGGTGATGAGCGTGCTCGATCGAGCGATTCAGTTGCACGGCGCCCTTGGCATGAGCGACGACCTGCCGATCGCGCGGTTTTGGCGCGAGAATCGCTCGATGCGCATCGTGGACGGGCCTGACGAAGTTCATCGCATGACGATCGCGCGGCGCGAATGCCGGAAGTGGCGCTAGCCGCGGTTGCGAGCCGAGCTCATTTTCGGGGTCTGAACATGGCAGAGGAACTCGACGACAAGGATCAACCGCTTCCCGAATACGGCGACGTGCGGGACGAGGAGCAGCTCGACTGGCCCAAGCTGGTCGCGTACTTGCGCGAACATGAAGTCGCGCACGCTGGCGAGCCGCTCGAGGTGTTGCAGTTTCACGGCGGCCATTCGAATCTCACGTACCTGCTGCGTTTCGGCGCTCACGAATGGGTCGTGCGGCGGCCGCCGTTCGGTCCGCTGCCACCCTCGGCCCACGATATGGCCCGCGAATATCGCGTCCTCTCGCGCCTGTGGGAGGCCTATGAGCCGGCACCGCGCGCGATCCTGCTGTGCGAGGACAAGGAGATCATCGGTGCGCCGTTTTTCGTGATGCAGCGGCGCAGCGGGTTCGTTATTCCCAATCGCCGCCCGCTGCCGGAGGGCATCACGCAGACGCCCGCGACGTTCCGCGCGATGTCGGAGGGCTTTATCGACGCGCTCGCCGATCTCCATTCGGTCGATTACGAGAAGCTCGGCCTTGCGTCACTCGGCCGTCCGGACGGTTTCGTGCGCCGGCAGATTACCGGCTGGATGGATCGTTGGGAGAAGGCCAAGACCAGCGAAGTGCCGCTGATGAACAAGCTCGGCGCATGGTTCCTCGAACACATGCCACCAACGCAGCCGGCGACGCTTCTGCATAACGATTTCTTCCTGCACAACGTCATGTTCGCGCCCGACAACTCGGGCAAGGTCGTCGGCGTCTTCGACTGGGAGATGTCCACCGTCGGTGACCCGATGATCGACCTTGGCACTTCGTTCAATTACTGGCGCGAGGCGACCGACCCGGCGGAAGTGCTCGAAATGGCGGAGGGTTACGCGCATACCGCGCGCCCAGGCTTCATGACTCGTGATGAACTGGCCGAGCGCTATGCGCGCCGCTGCGGACGCGACCTGACCCACATCGATTACTATCGCGCATGGGGATTGTGGAAGACGGCGACCGTGCTCCAGCAGATTTACGTGCGCTTCGTGCGCGAACAGACCACCGACCCGCGCTTCGAGCGGATGGGTGCGCATCCGCCGATCCTGGCGCGCGCTGCCGCCGGGGTCGTTGCGAAACACGGTTTCAATTACTAGGCGAGCCTGCGAGCCGAGCAAAGGAGTCCGCGACGTGCGCACAAAATTAGACTCTGCGATATGCGCATATTGACGTACTCATTTTGTCGTTCGATAGTCTGATACCTCCGCTGAGTTGAGTCGAAAGATTAATCTCAGCGGGTTGGCGTTTTTGCGGCCCTTTGCGCTACAGTGCGCGTTTGAAATGAAGCGGCGGTGAATCCACCGCCCTACCGGGAGGCTTTGCGACCTTGCACGCGATTAATTACGAATCCCCCAAAACCGTCGCTGACGCGGTCAAACTGCTCGCCGCTCACGGCGAGAAGGCGCGCCCGCTGGTCGGCGGCACCGATCTGATTATCCAATTGCGCGCCGGCACCCGCCGTCCCGAATACGTGGTTGACGTGAAGCATATCCCCGAGATGTCGCGCATCTCCTTCAGTATGCAGCACGGCCTCCATCTCGGCGCTGCGGTCCCGTGCATCGAGATCTATGAGAATGCCGACATGCGCCGCTACTACCCCGGCCTGACCGAGGCGGCCCACCTGATCGGTTCGCTGCAGATCCAGAGCCGCGCCAGTGTTGGTGGTAATCTATGCAATGGATCGCCGGCGGGCGACGCGACTCCTGCGCTGATCGCGCTCGGCGCCAAGGCCCGCGTGGTCGGCCCCAAGGGCGAGCGAACCGTGCCCGTCGAAACCTTCATCACTGCGCCCGGTCGTACTGTATTGCAGCCTGGCGAATTGCTCGTCGAACTCCTGATCGACGCGCCTGCGAAGCATTCGTCCGACGCTTACCTGCGCTTCATCCCGCGCAATGAGATGGATATCGCGGTGGTCGGCGTAGGCGCCGCGCTGACGCTCGACCTGGCCGATGATCGCGTGGTTGACGCACGGATCGCGCTCGGCGCGGTTGGTCCGACGCCGATCTTTGCCGCCGAGGCCTCCAAGTCCCTCGTGGGCAAGAAGCTCGACGCCGCGGCGATCGAAAATGCCGGGCGCCTGGCGACCTCGGTGGCGACGCCGATCGACGATATGCGCGGGACGGCCGAATTTCGCCGCCACATTGTCGGAGTGCTGACCCGCCGCGTACTGACTATTGCGGCCGATCGCGCGCGCCAGAACGAACAACGTTGATCTGAAACCAATTCGCAATTGAGTATTCAGTTCATTAACCAGTTGAGAAGCAATCGGCATCTATCATGGTAAAGAAAGTTATTGTCGAGGCGATGATTAACGGCGATCCCGTCGAACTCCTGTGCGAGCCGCGCCAGAGCCTGCTCGAGGTACTGCGCGACGAGCTCGACATGACCGGCAGCAAGGAAGGGTGCCTGACTGGCGATTGCGGGGCTTGCACGGTACTGGTTGACGGCCGTCCGGTCTGCTCGTGCCTGATGCTTGGCGTAGAGGCCGCGGGCAAGAGTGTCACCACCATTGAGGGTTTGGCCACCGGGGCCACACTGCACATCCTACAGCAAAAGTTTCTGGAGCACGCCAGCTTGCAATGCGGCATCTGCACGCCGGGCTTCCTGATGTCAGCCAAGGCCTTGCTGGATCACAACCCGAATCCGACCGAAGCTGATATCCGTTACGCACTGGCCGGTAATCTGTGTCGCTGCACTGGCTATGATAAGATCGTTAAGGCGGTGATCGACGCGGCGAAACATGTGGCGGACGGCGTCGGCACGAGCCATCACGGCAAGGTTCCACGCAAATCGACAGCGGAAGCCACCCGCGACTTGCTGAAGGGACAAGAGGTGAAGTAAATGGCAGCTCCAACGACGAATGGTCATGATTACAAAGTGATCGGTACCCGTCCGATTCGCCACGATGGCTTCGACAAGGTCACCGGTCGTGCGAAGTACGGGGCCGACTACAGTTTCCCCGGAATGCTCTTCGGCAAAGTGTTGCGCAGCCCGCATGCCCATGCCGTGATCAAATCGATCAAATGCGACAAGGCGCTGGCAATGCCCGGCGTCAAGGCGGTGGTGACCGCAGCCGATCTGCCCGAACTTCCCGACAAGATGGAATCTGCCGGCGAGGCCGCGATCAATCTGGCGCACCTCTCGGCGACAATTCTCGCGCGCGGCAAGGTGCTCTATGATGGTCATGCGGTCGCCGCAGTCGCCGCGACCAGCCCGCACATCGCCGAGGAAGCGCTGCGCCTGATCGAGGTCGAGTACGAGGCGCTGCCGCCGGTGATGAGCGTCGAGGACGCGATGAAGCCCGGAGCAACTGTTCTGCTGCCGACGCTCCGCAACAAGGAAGATGGCGCCGACAAGGAAACCAACGTCGCGGCGCACATGCAGTTCAAGCGCGGTGATATCGCCGAGGGCTTCAAGCATGCCGACTTCGTCGTCGAGCGCAAGTTCAAGACTGCGATGGTCCATCAGGGGTATATCGAGCCCCACAACGCGGTCGGTATCTATAGCGCCGACGGCCATGCGACGATCTATTGCTCGACGCAAGGCACTTTCGCGGTTCGCTCGATGTGCTCGGCGCTGCTCGGCATTCCGGAGGGCAAGATCAAAGTGGTCCCGGCCGAAATCGGCGGCGGCTTCGGCGGCAAGCTCACCGTTTACCTCGAACCGCTCTCAGTGCTGCTCTCGAAGATCACCGGCCATCCGGTCAAGCTGGTGATGACCCGCAGCGAAGTTTTGCGCGCGAGCGGACCGACCTCCGGTTCGACCATTCGCTGCAAAATGGGCGCGACCAAGGACGGCAAGCTGGTTGCCGCCGAGTGCTGGCTCGCCTACGAGGCGGGAGCGTTTCCAGGTTCGCCGGTCGGCGCAGGCGCGATGACGATTATCGCGCCCTACAACATTCCAAATATTCTGATCGACGCGTATGACGTCGTGGTCAATCGGCCCAAGACCGTGGCCTATCGCGCACCCGGAGCGACCAACGCCGCGATGGCGTCGGAGACGGTGATCGACGAACTCGCGGAAAAGTGCAGCATCGATCCGCTCGACTTCCGCCTCATGAACGCTTCCCAGGAGGGTACCCCGCAGACCGTCGGGCCCCCGTTCAAGCGCATCGGCTTCGTCGAGACCCTCGAGGCGATCAAGAACAGCGCGCATTATAAGTCGAAGCTGACTGGCCCCAACCGCGGTCGCGGCGTCGCCTCCGGCTTCTGGTTCAACGTCGGCTTGCAGTCGTCGGCTACCGTAAATATTCACACCGACGGCACCGTCAGCGTGGTCACCGGATCGGTCGATATCGGCGGCACTCGCGCAGCGCAGGCGATGATCGCGGCAGAGGTGCTCGGCGCGGACATCAATGACGTTCGTCCGATCGTGGCTGACACCGATTCGATCGGCCATACCGACGTCACCGGCGGCAGCCGCACCGCATTCGCCACCGGATGGGCCGTTTACGACGCCGCCAATGACGCACTGCGCCAGCTCAAGGAGCGCGTCGCCAAGACCTGGGAGAAGAAGCCGGAAGAGGTGGCATTCGCCAACGGGCGTTTCAGTCCGGTCTCAGGCAATGGCGTCAAACCGATGACGCTGAAGGAACTCGCACCGAGATTAGCCCGCACCGGCGGTCCGATCATCGGACGCGCCACCGTCAATGCTCGCGGCGTCGGCCCCGCCTTCGCCACCACGCTGGTCGATGTCGAAGTCGATCCTGACACCGGCAAGGTCAAGATCTTGCGCGCCACCGTTGCACAGGACGCAGGTAAGGCGATCCATCCTTCCTACGTCGAGGGGCAGATGCAGGGCGGCACGGCCCAGGGCATCGGGTGGGCGCTCAACGAGGAATACGTTTACGACGAAAAGGGCATCCTGCGTAATACCGGACTACTCGACTACCGGATGCCGACCTGCCTCGATCTGCCTGAGATCGAGACCATCATAGTTGAGGTGCCGACGCCCGGTCATCCGTTGGGTATCCGCGGAGTCGGCGAGGTTCCAATTGTGCCGCCGCCGGCGGCGGTCGCCAACGCCATCTATCGCGCGACCGGCGTTCGCATGTTGGAGCTGCCGATGTCGCCACCGCGCCTGATGAAGGCGATGCTGAAGAAGCGTGCAGCCGGCGATTCCCAGGCCGCCGCGGCTGACTGATTTACTCATTGCGAGGAGCCGGATCCCACGGGATCCGGCCCTCCTTGAAGATGGCCACGGTCGTAATTCCCGCCCTGCTCCGCAAATTTACCGACGGCAAAGATCGGATAAGCGCAAGCGGCCGCAACGTCGGCCAGCTCATCGATGACCTCGAACGCCAGTACCCCGGGCTCCGCGAGTATATAATTGACGACGGCGAAGTGAAGCCGTCCGTCGCCATCTCGATCGATGGTGAGATGGGCACTGGCGGCGTGCTCGAACCGGTGCGCGAATCGAGCGAAGTCTTCATTCTCCCGGCCATCGGCGGCGGCTAAATTTCTCCGGCAACCGACGCTTTTTGCACCGAGCGCCTGCGCCCGTTCAGCGATCCTCATCTCGGTCAGTCCTTGGGGAGAATAAACACCATGCGAGTGATCATCATCGGCGCAGGAATCGGCGGACTCGCAGCGGCGTTGACGCTTCGTCGAGCGGGCCTCGAGGTCGCGGTTTTTCGAACAAGCGCCCCAACTGCGCGAGATCGGCGCCGGCATCCAGATTAGCCCCAACGCCAACCGCATCCTGCATCGGCTCGGTCTCGCCGACGCGCTTCGCCGAGTCGCAGTGCGCCCGCTCGCGATTGAAATCCATCGGTGGGACGATGGCCGCCTCCTCACCCGTCAGCGCTTGGCCGACCTTTGCGAACAAAACTTCGGCGCACCGTATTACCACCTTCACCGCCCCGACCTGCTCGAAGTCCTCGCCGCCGCGCTGCCTGACGGCGTGCTTCATCTCGATCACCGATGCGTCGGTCTCATCCAGCACGCCGAAAAAGTCGAAGTGAAATTCCACGACGGCCTTACCGCCGACGCTGACCTCGTTGTTGGCGCCGATGGCATCCACTCGACCGTTCGCTCGCTGATTCTCGGACCCGAGTCACCGCGCTTCTCCGGCCACGTCGCCTATCGAGGACTGGTCCCGGCCGCGCGCCTCGCGCACCTCGGACTCGAGGTGAATGCCTCGATGTGGTGGGGGCCCGACCATCATTTCGTGCATTACTTCGTAGGTGAAGGCGCTCGCTACGTGAACTGGGTGGCGATCGGTCGCGGCGAATGGCGCATCGAGTCGTGGACCGCGCGCGGTGAAATCGCCGACGCGCTCAAGGAATTCGCGGGCTGGCATCCTCAGGTCGGTGCGATTATCAACGCTGCCGACTTTACTAATCGCTGGGCACTTTACGACCGCGACCCGTTGCCGAATTGGACCGTTGGTCGCGTCACATTGCTAGGCGACGCGGCGCACGCGATGCTCCCCTACATGGCGCAGGGTGCTGTGCAATCGATCGAGGATGCCGTGCTCGCGAAATGCCTAGAACGCGTCGACGCAAGTAATGATATACGCGCGGCCTTGCAACGCTACGAGGAGATCCTTAGGCCGCGCGCCTCGCGATGCCAGGCCGGATCGCGTGCCAACGGCATCAATTACCACCTGCCCGACGGCGAGGAGCAGCGCCGGCGCGATTCTAACTTGTCGTCCTCGGCGACCGCGCCGTTACCGCAGAACGCGTGGCTCTATGGCCACGACGTCGAAGCCGAATTCGATAGTCAGTCGCTGTAACTCACCGCGCAAATCCCGTCATATTGCAGAACACTCGATAGTTAGACGTTTTCAGGTTTTTGGAGTTTAGTAAGAATAGGAAAGAGAATCGAAACCGGAAAAATCGAAGGAGGCGTCTCATGATACATGCTGAACGGATTGGTCATGTGGTCATCAAGGTCCGCAACCTGGAACGCTCGCGCAAGTTCTACACCGAGATTCTGGGCATGGACGTGATGATGGAAATCCCGGCGATCCGCGGATTATTCCTCGCCAACAATCGGCGCGATCATCACGAAATAGCACTGTTTGAAGTCGGTCCGGAGGCGGACGGACTGCACGGCAGGCAGATCGGCTTGTCACACATCGCTTTTCGCTTGCGCAACGAACAGGATCTGCGCGCCGCCTACAAGGAATTCAAGGAAAAAGACGTACCGATCTCCTTTACCGTTGACCACGGCGTCACCAAGAGTATCTATTTCCGCGATCCCGACGGACACGAACTGGAGGTGTACGTCGATAACTCGCCGGAAGAGATCGCCAAATTCCCGAACCCTTACATGGGAACGGCTAAACTGGATTTCGCCCAGGCCGACCCAGGTCTAATGGATGCCATGGCGACGTTGGGTATCGGAAACTCGTAAAGGGAATTGACTACTACTTTCGCCTCGACCCGATTTCAGCGAATGTTGGAAATCTTTCACTGGATTGCCGTCTAATCGGATTAGCCATTATATGTACAGAGATAATCATGCGGGCGTCTGATCAATTTCCGCACTCGCCTGCATTTCAACCGGAGGTGGTCCCGTGGCGCAGCCCATTTCGACTTCGGATTTCAGAGTAATCGGTACCCGGCCAATTCGGCCCGACGGCGTTGATAAGGTCACTGGACGCGCCCTCTATGGCGCCGACTACTCATTGCCCGGGATGCTGCACGGCTGCGTTCTGCGCAGTCCCTACGCGCACGCTCGTATCAAATCGATAAACATTTCAAAAGCGCTCAAGTATCCCGGCGTAAAGGCGTTAGTCACTGCCGACGACTTCCCCGAGGTCAAGGGCGTGATGGCGCAGGTGGGCGAATTGGTAGTCAATACTCACTACCTTTCGCTCAATATAATGGCGCGCGAAAAGGTCCTCTACGACGGTCACGCGGTTGCCGCCGTCGCCGCGACCAGCCGGCACATCGCGCAGGAAGCGCTCGAGTTAATCGAGGTCGAGTACGAAGTGCTCGAACCGGTGATGACTGCGGAAGATGCGATGAAACCCGGTGCGCCGATTCTGCTCGACGAATTGCGCACCAAGCTGATGGAGGATCGCACCGATCCCGGCTCGCTCGAAGGTCCGGATCGAGCGAGCAACGTTCCGGGCCATCTGCGCTTCGAACGCGGCGATCTGACGGCCGGCTTCCGTAGTGCCGACTTCGTCGTCGAGCGCGAATTTACTACCGCCGCCGTTCATCAGGGTTACATTGAGCCGCAAAACGCACTCGCGCTCTGGAGCGCCGACGGCCATCTGACTATCTATTGTTCGACTCAGGGTTCATTCAACGTCCGCACTCTCACTTCGAGTGTACTGTGTATTCCCGAAGGCACTATTCGAGTAGTGCCGGCGGAAATCGGCGGCGGCTTCGGTGGCAAGACTACCGTTTACCTCGAACCGGTAGCAGCCCTTCTTTCGAAGAAGAGCGGACGCCCCGTCAAAATGGTCATGACGCGCGCGGAAGTATTGCGTGCGACCGGACCGACTTCCGGCACCAAAATGAAAGTCAAAATCGGCGCCGCGCGTGACGGCAAAATCACCGCCGCCGAGGTCTGGCTCGCCTACGAGGCCGGCGCATTTCCCGGCTCTCCGTTCGCGCCCGGCGCAATGTGCGCGCTGGGACCCTACGTCGTCGAAAATCTGCGAATCGATTCCTTCGACGTAGTAGTCAATCGACCTAAAGTTGCCGCCTATCGCGCCCCGGGCTCACCCGCTTCCGCATTCGCGTGCGAAACGGTAATCGATGAACTGGCCGAGAAATGCGGTATCGATCCGCTCGAATTCCGCCTCCGCAATGCCGCGCATGAGGGCACCCCGCAACCCGCCGGCCCCCTGTTCAAGAAAATCGGTTTCGTCGATACCCTCGAAGCCTTGCGCAATAGCGATCATTACCGCTCCAGACTCGAAGGACCCTACCGCGGACGCGGCGTCGCCTCCGGCTTCTGGTTCAACGGCGGCCTGCAATCCTCCGCCACCGTCAATATCCACACCGACGGTACCGTCAGCGTGGTCACCGGCTCGGTCGATATCGGCGGCACTCGCGCCGCCCAGGCCATGATCGCGGCAGAAGTCCTTGGCCTCGAGGCCGAAGATGTCCGCGCCCTGGTCGCCGATACCGACACCACCGGACACACCGACGTCACCGGCGGCAGTCGTATCGCGCTCGCCACCGGAATGGCCGTGTTTGAGGCCGCGCACGACGTGCTGACCCAGCTCAAGGCCCGCGCCGCCAAATTGTGGGAGAAGCAGCCCGGCGAAGTCGCCTTCAGCGCTGGCACCTTCAGTGCCGTCGGCAACGGCGTCCCTCCCCTCACGCTGAAACAGCTGGCGACCCGCCTCGCCCGCACCGGCGGTCCTGTAACCGGTCGCGCGACCCTCAACGCCGGTGCCGTCGGCGCAGTCGGCAACGCCTTCGCCACGGTCTGCGTGGACGTCGAAGTCGATCGTGAAACCGGCAAAGTACGTATCCTTCGATGCACTATAGTGCAGGATGTCGGCCGTGCCCTTCACCCAAGTTACGTCGAAGGTCAGATGCAGGGGGCGATGGCGCAAGGCATCGGCTGGGCCTTGAGCGAGGAATACTTTTACGACCAGCGAGGCACTTTGCGGAACTCCGGGTTACTCGACTATCGCATGCCCACCTGTCTCGACCTCCCGATGATCGAAGCGCTCATCGTCGAGGTGCCCAACCCGAACCATCCACTCGGTGTGCGCGGCGTCGGTGAGGTGGGAATCGTGCCGCCGATGGCTGCGGTCGCCAACGCAATCTATCGCGCTATCGGAGTACGGATGACCGAACTGCCGATGTCGCCGCCCCACGTGCTAAAGGCAATTCTCGATCGGCATAACAATTCTGTAACCCAGGCCGCTGCGGCTGCTGACTAAGAGACACTGTTTGCTAACTGACAGTCAGCGAAAACCCACGGGTTGAGTTTTACAAGACAATGTGCTTAGATTAAGCAAGCGCATGAACGGTTGCCACCTATTTACGTCAGGAGACCTCTTGCAAGTCATTTAAAGTTGCGTACAATAGAGATCGCTAGCCGGGGTTTGCCCCCCCTTTTCCCGGTTGGTGGAGGGCCGAGCGGAGCAATCCGTTCGGTCCTCGTTTTTTAGCGACCAACGGGGACAACCGGGCAGAGGTAGGGCGCCAAACGCCGCATCAGTAACTGCCCCCCGGGGTGAGGGCGTTATCCTCAATAGCGTTCTCTCTACGCAACGAATATCTTCTGCGGATCGGTCAGCCTGCCCGTCTCGAGAATGCTCGACGGAAGTCGATGCAAAGATTCGGGAAGCGGCGCCAGTCGTTCGAGCGGTAAGCGAAGGAACTACTGGTCCCGTCCAGGCCCGCGCCCACCGCCCCCGCCCGTCCGGGCTTGTGCTTCATTCACGCGGATCGGGCGACCCTTAATCTCCCGGCCATTGAGCTTTTGGATCGCTGTATCGGCGGCTTCATCGGTCGCCATCTCGACAAAACCGAAGCCGCGCGACCGGTTCGTCGCGCGATCCATGATCACCTGAGAGCTATCCACCGGTCCGGCTTCGGAAAATACGTCCTGTAAATCCTGATCCGTGACAGTCCAGGCTAGATTTCCAACGTACAGTCTGCGGCTCATTCTACTCTCCTCGGGGACCCGGGATGCCCCACCGGCGGGTGAGACATTCGATTTGCTCCGATGCCGCTGGAGTCACGATCAAACGGTTTGGCGCACGATCGCAACGGTTTCGAGCCCCAATCTGCCGTTTTTATAGCATTCAGACCTACCGTTGCATAGCAGCGGAACCCTTGGCATCAAGTAGTTGCTAGCATCATATCGCACTCGACAGATAGTTTCCGTGAGGCCATTTCGCCCACGGATTAGTGTTTAGAACAAGGTGTCTTCCCTAGTCGCGCTGAATCGATCATCGGACTGTCGAATCACATATGCGTGACGACCATAAGCTATGTTTTCCGCCTGAGTTTGAGTTCGACTTGCTGCCACCCAGCTCGCCAACGTGCCGGGCGGGCAGCACTGCAATCGGCATCGAGTATATCGCGCAGATTCGCGAAGGCGGAATGGAGAACTCAAATGCGTCTTCGTTTTTGCAAGCTATCGTCTATGTCGTTCTAATTATTTCCTTTTCAAATTGCAGCCGAGCGAATCATTAAGTCCATTTGCAATACAAGTCGGCAATCGACTTCCGCTTGCGATCACAATCTCAGTCGAAGCAGACGGTCATCGATATCGCGATCGAAGTCTCTGACTCCTTCGTGGCGGATGGGCATTCCATTTCTAGTCAACGCATTCTACATCGTTGATCCTGGTCCAGTAGATAAAAACTCTAGTTATCGAATAATAGAAATTCGAGTTATCGAATAAACGGCTAAATTGTAAAGGTATTGTTCGGACGGTATCATGCGATGTTGTTCAGAAAGTATCGCGCGATGCTCAGTCCGCGGTCGGATAATGTTCTGACTATTGCTCGTCTGAGAGAAATATACTTGTCTTTGTGGAGTTGATTGTGTATAGTTACTGATTAGTCAGTTGGGTCCGGAAGGAGACTGGTGGATGCCGCGACCGAAAAAAGCAGACGGTGTGACCTCAGCGCTGCAACAAGTGCAGAAACAGGCCCGCGCCCTGCTGATTAACCTGCGCAAGGAAATTCTGGCTAAAGAACAGGAGCTGCTCCACCTCAAGAATGAGGAAGCGAGTTTAGGGCGTCTCACCGGATCCGCAACGAAAAGCACCAAGCGAATGGCTGCGCCGAAGGCTACTACGATGGCGGCCCGCGCCACCCGCGGAGGACGGGTCAACTGGCGATCGGTATTGGAGCAACTACCTAAACAATTCAAAGCCGCCGAAGTTCGTGATATTCGGGGACTTAAGGGCAAACGTCCTTCCGAAATCTTCGCAGCGATCACGCGCTGGATCGAGGGCGGCACCGTGAGGCGTAAGGCACGCGGCTTATACGAGCGGGTCTAGCAGCCGCTCATCGCGGCCTCACATAGAGTATTCTGAATTCTTCCGGTTCGCGGCGGCGCGTACCACAAAATCAATCGCCTCGCTCCCCGTCGCATCCTCAGTACAATAGTCAGAATGAAGTCCACGGCAGTTGGCATTTTTGTTGGACGCGGGGCGACCTACCTCGCGGAGATTCAGTCGGCGTGGCAGTAAAGACTATCGAATGGCGAGCCGACAGCGTGCGGATGATCGATCAACGCCTGCTGCCGAACCGCGAAGTTATCCGCACGTATCGCGATTATCGCGGGGTGGCGGAGGCCATTCGAACGATGGTGATTCGCGGCGCGCCGGCGATCGGCGTGGCCGCCGCGATGGGCGTAGCGCTTGGATTCAAGGGCTACGCGGGCAAGCGTGCCCAAGCGCGCTTCGAACTGGTCGCCAAAACTCTGATGGCGACTCGGCCAACCGCGGTAAACCTGGCGTGGGCGTTGGCGCGGATGCGCCAAGTGCTCGCGGAAAACCTTGACCTTGGCGCGCCCGCGTTGTTTCGCCGAATGCGTGCGGAAGCGATCGCAATTCACGACGAGGACATCGCCGCGAATCGGTCACTGGGTAGTCATGGGGCGGCGCTGATAGGCAATACTGCGACTGTGCTGACGCATTGCAACGCGGGAGCGTTGGCAACGGCCGGCTATGGTACGGCGCTCGGTGTAGTTCGCGCCGCTCGCGAGGCGGGAAAGAAAATTAACGTTTTCGCCGATGAAACGCGGCCTTTCTTACAGGGTGCCAGATTGACCGCGTGGGAACTCCACAAGGATCGGATTCCAGTAACTGTAATTGCCGATAACATGGCCGGGAGCGTACTTAGTAGCGGACGCGTTGACTGTGTAATCGTCGGTACCGATCGGACGGCGGCCAATGGAGATGTTGCGAATAAAATCGGCACCTACCCATTGGCAGTGTTGGCGCGGCGGCATAAGGTGCCTTTCTACGTCGCGGCACCGCTATCTTCGATCGATCTCAAGTGCGCGAGCGGCGCGCAAATACCTATCGAGCACCGTGCGGCGAAAGAGATCAGCGAGTTCGCTGGGAAGCAGGTAACGCCCAAAGGCGTGGCGATTTTCAATCCTGCATTCGACGTCACACCGGCAGAATTGGTGACCGCGATCATCACGGAACGTGGGGTCGCGTATCCGCCGTTCGGCAAGAGCCTGGCGAAGCTGAAACGCGGCACCTGATACAAATATCTCAGTTCGTATTGAACTGGTTACTGATATTTGAGTGCGGTCCTTGACTAGCGACGATGGCTAATTAGCTGAGCGAGCCCATCGCCGAGCAAATTGAATCCGAGCACCGAAAGACCGATAGCCACTCCCGGCGCGGTGGTGAGCATTGGCGCGACCAGAATGAACGCGCGCCCTGCATCGATCATGTTGCCCCAGCTTGGAGTTGGGGGTCGCGCGCCGAGGCCGAGAAAGGATAATGCGGCTTCGGCGATGACGATGCCACCGACGCCGAAGGTCGCCTGCACCACGAGCGGTCCGGCGAGCCCTGGTACCAGATGGCGGAGCAACAATCGCCGGGGCGTTGCGCCGAGAACTCGAGCCGCCTCGATATAATCGCGCTCTCGGAGGGAGAGCACCTCCCCGCGGACCATGCGCGCATAGCCGGTCCATCCCATGGCCGTGAGTGCGATTATCAGGTCAGTTAGTCCCGGTCCGAGGATCGCGGCGAGCGCGAGTGCGAGCAGGAAGCCCGGAAACGCCATTACGATATCGACGGCGCGCATGATGAGCCCGTCGATCCATCCACCGGCAAGCGCAGCTACGCCGCCAATAAAGCCCCCGGCGGTGAGTGAGATCGCAACCACGACGGTCGAAACACCGAGCGAGAGTCGTGCACCCCAGACGATTCGCGCGAGCTGATCGCGACCCAGCGAATCGCATCCGAGCCAGTGGCTGCGGCTGGGCGCGGCGAGCACACGACTGAGATCGACCGCGAATGGATCTGCGCGAAGAACGCGCGGGCCGATAGTCGCCACCAGCATCAGTAGTGCGATTAGTAATGAGCCGATAGCCAGCGACAAATTACGGCGAATCACACTAGCTAAGGCGAATGCGCGGATCGACAGCGCCATAGACCAGGTCGGTGATCATATTCACGACGACGTAGCTGAGCGCGAAGGTGAGCACGCAGCCTTCCACCAATGGGTAGTCACGGTTGTTGATCGCAGTCATCAAAAGACGGCCGAGCCCCGGCCATGAGAAGATCATCTCGGTGACAATCGAGCCCGTCAGCAATGCCCCGGCTTCCAGCCCGAGCAGCGTAATAACGGGCGTCAACGCGTTGCGAAGACCATGGCGAATCAGTGCGGCGCGCTCGCTCAGTCCTTTGCCGCGCGCCGTCCGCATGTAATCTGCGCCAATCACCTGCACCAGGCTTTGCCTCAGCATCCGCGCCAGAATCGCAGCGAGCGCGGTGCCCATCGTTACTGCCGGTAATACCAAGTGAGCAAACCCACCGCGACCGGTGAGAGGGAGCCAGCCGAGGTCGAGCGAAAATACAATCATTAGAAGCGGGCCCAGGTAAAGGTGAGGAATTGACACGCCGAGAATCGCGAAACCCATTGCGCCGAGATCGCCGGGACCGCCGGCATCGGCACCCGCAACTATCCCGAGCGGCAAAGCAATAGCAATTGCCACCAGCAGGCCGGCGCCGGTCAGCTCCAGAGTCGCCGGATAGCGCTCGCGAATGAGTCGCGAGACCGGGGCATGCTGGGAGATCGATTGACCTAAATTACCGTGCGCCAAATCAAGTAGGAAATCGCCGTATTGCTGCCACAGTGGCAGGTCCAGTTTCAAATCGTGGCGCATGCGGTTGACGTCGGTGGGCGCGGCATAATCACCGAGCATCGCGGAAACGGGATCGCCGGGAACCAGATGAATCAAGGCAAAGGTCAAAGTGGCGACGCCCAGCGCCACCGGCACTAATGCAACGAGGCGACGTAATAGCTGACGCGTCATCGTTCTGTTTGCGGAGCGCGACGCGCAGGCAGCAACGCGGCTGTCGCAAGCGAGATCAGGCTGCCGTTGGGATACGGTTCGAAGCCCGCGAGACGGCGGTCCATAGCTGCAACATTATCGTCCCACCAGAGCGAGACGTAGGGCAGATCATCAGCGGCGAGCTGCTGCACCTGAGCGTAAATTGCGCGTCGGGCGGCGGGATCTAGGGTGGAATCGCCGGCCTCGACGAGTCGATCGATACGGAGATTCGAATAGTCACCGCGATTGCTGCCGCCAGTGGCCGGGGTCATGTGCGAATCAAAAATCTCGTAGTATTGATGTGGGTCGCCCACCCCAACCCATTGGCTCGAAGCGATGTCAAAGTTGCCATTGCGTAGGTCGCCATAGAAGGTCGCCCATTCGTTGGTATGAATATCGAGGATGACGCCGACGCGGGCGAGCATCGCCTGCAGAGCCTCGGCGAGACGGCGGCCTTCCGGCGTTGTGTTGTAGATCAGGCGAAGCGGGTGCGTCGCAGGTGAATAGCCAGAGGCTTCGAGCAGGGTGCGCGCTTTTACGTGGTCGAATTGATAACGCGTGACGCCGCCGTCGTAGGCCCAATTCTCAGGCGCGAGCAGACCGGTCGCGACGCGCGCGTTGCCGCGAACCATCGAGGCGACGATCGCTTCGCGATCGATCGCATAGGCAATTGCCCGGCGGACGCGGAGGTCGCGGAGTCGCGCGTCACGAAAATTGAAAATCAGATAGTGATAGGTATTGCCCGGCGATCTGACTATACGTAGTCGCGGCTGCGCAATCAGATACGGAATCAGTTCGGCCTGAAGCGCATCGTTCTCGGCAAATCCGCAGACGCCCTCGGTCAACTCGAGCACTCGCACCGTGGGATCGGGAACCACCTTGAGCACGAGACCGGAGAGCACGTTCGCCGGATGCGCATAGTACGGGTTGCGCGCGAGGATCACCGCCTCGTCGCGCGCAAAGGATGCCAATCGCAATGGTCCGGTGCCGGGCGGTGCCGCGAACGCGGCCTTGTTCGATATCGGTGAACCGGCGGGAACGACACCCAAGGTCGCCATCGTGAGCGCCGGCGCGTACGGCCGCCGCGTCCGCATGATGAGTGTGTAATCGTCGGCGACGGTCAGTGACTCCATTTGAGTAAGTACTGCGCGCTTGATCGAGAGTGTCGCCGGATCGAGGATTGAATCGTAGGTGAACTTTACGTCGCGGGCGGTGAGTGGAAGGCCATTGCTGAAGCGAACGTCGCGACGCAGGTGAAATACTATTTCGTTTGGCGAGGTATGTTCGAAGCGCTCGGCGAGATCGCCGGAAAAGTTTCCGTCGCGATCCATTCGGACCATAGAATCGTAAATCAATTCGGCTACGCGTGCCGAGATTGCGTCAGCAGCGAGGCGTGGATCGATGGCGCTCGGAGCGGTCGGAAGATCAACCTGGAGATAGCCGGGCGGCGCCAGCGGAGTGGGTTTTGCGCATGCGGCGATCATCAACAGGCAGACGAGCGCCGCGCGAGCCATGGCGATAGTACCAACGCGTGCGGAATCTCGGATTCCACGCAGCACTGTTCGGATCGACCTCCCTGGGTTAAATCGCGTCGAGGCGAATGATAGCAGAAGTGCGGACGAGCGACTGTCGGGGTATCGCTTCGCGACGCGGCGGAACTGAAAGGAGGAAATAAACTATGGCGCAATCGTGGCGTGCGAAAGTAACTATTCGGCAGGGGGATCTGACGGACGCAAAGGTTGACGCGATCGTCAATGCGGCGAACAACGATTTGCTATTGGGCGGCGGGGTCGCAGGTGCGATCCGGATTAAAGGCGGGCCGTCGATCCAGGAAGAATGCCGCCGCCTCGGACCGATCCGGATTGGCGAGGCGGCGATAACAGGTGGCGGCAGGTTAGCGGCGCGCTATGTAATTCACGCCGCGAGCATGGCGCTCGGCGGTTATACGGAAGAGACGGGATTGCGCGAAGCGACGCGGAATTCGCTGGCGCGCGCGAAGGAAAAGCGGCTCGAGTCGATCGCGTTTCCGGCTATTGGTACGGGGATCGCGGGCTTCCCGATGGATCGTTGCGCCGAGGTGATGCTTGAGGAAATTCGATCTCATCTCAGCAGAGAAACGACGCTCCGGCGGGTCGAAATCGTGCTTTTCGATGCGTCCGCTCTCGCGATTTTCGGGCGGGTGTTTTCGAAAATGGATGGTTGACACGAGATCGAAAGGCACGAAGCGAACTTCGATTTTTTAGTGCATCGCCGAGCCGCCGCCGTTTGCGGGGCGAGTTCCCCTAAAAAGCATGAACGACGGGATCATCAACAGCGTGATCCCGGCGAGGATGCGGTAGATATCGTTGAACGCGAGAATCGATGCCTGTGCCTGGATGAGGCCATAGACCATGCCGAGTCCTTGCTTTTGGCCGCTGACGATTTGCGGCAGGTATTGGAACATCTGTGCGCCGGGCGCACGCGGAGTCATCGTGCTCATGCGCCACGCGTCGAAGACCGAAAAATGCTCGACAAGCCGCGACTGATGAATCTGCTGATTACGAATGAGGGTGTTGGTCATATAGGCAATGCCGACGGCGGCGCCGGTATTACGCATCATGTTGTAGAGGCTCGCGGCGTAGCCCATTCGCTCGCGCTCGACGCAAGAGAGGGCCGCGGCGGAGAGAATCGGGAAGCACAAACCGAGTCCCATTCCGAGAACCAGTCCAGGCCAGATCACTTCCCACATGCCGACCTGCAAATTCCAATGGGCCATCGACCAGAGGCCAAAAGTCATCAAGGTGAAGCTGATTCCGATGAGGCGCTTGTTGTCGTAGCCGGCGCGCGCGACCTGGCCTGCGATCATCATGGAGGTCATCGCGGCCATCGCGCGCGGCGCCATGATCAAGCCCGCCCGCCAAGCGGTGTAGCCCATGAACTCCTGCAGGAAGATCGGATTGAGTAGTCCGGTGCCGAAGAGCACGAAGCTCAGAACGACAACGAGGAACAGGGCGATCGAGAACTGCCTAATCTTGAGAACGCGCAATTGCAGGATTGGATCGCCGAAGCGCAACTCATGGACGACTAGCAGGATCATCGCGGAGGCTGAAGCGACGGTCGCCCACACGACCCATGGCGAGCTGAACCAATCGGCGCGCTGTCCGCGATCGACGACGATTTGCAAAAGTCCCAGCGAGACCGCCAGCAAGATGATGCCAAGGTAATCGACACGCCGACCAGTGACGCGATTTTTCATGTAAGGCGGATCGTGGACGAAGGCGGAGACCATCGCGAAGGCGATCGCGCCAATCGGCAGGTTGATATAGAAGTTCCAGCGCCAATCCCAGTTGTCGGTGATCCATCCACCGAGCGTCGGACCGAGGATCGGCGCGCACATCAAGCCGACGCCCCAGGTAGCCATCGCGAGTTGCTGCTCCTCGGGAGGGAAGGTCTCCATCAGGATGGCCTGCGACGACGGCAACATCGCGGCGCCGGCGGCGCCCTGAATCAGCCGAAAAACGACCATCTGGGTCAACGATACGGCCGCTCCGCACAGGCCCGACGCGATTACGAATAAGAACACGGAAAGAAGAAAATAGCGCTTGCGGCCGATGCGCGAGGAAATCCAACCGGTCATCGGAATCATGATGCCGTTGGCGACGAGATAGCTCGTCAGCACCCAGGCGATTTCGTCGACGCTCGCGGAGAAGGTGCCTTGCATATGCGGCAGCGAGACGTTGACGATCGAACTGTCGAGCACTTCGAGGGTGGTCCCGAGCATCACGGCCAATGCGATCAGCCACTTGTGCTGATGCTTCGCCTCTTCCTCGACCGGAATCCGGGTAGCGACCGTCGCCGCAACCATAGATGCCCCCTGCTATCAGCGGCGCTGGCCGCCGGTGCGCGTATCTTAGTCTGATTGCAGGACTTGTGAAGAGGTGCTTCGTAATTGGGTGCGGCCAGATTTCATTAGGAAAATTACCGCGACGGCGGTTCGATCGGCAACTGCACGATCAGGTTGAGGCCCCAACCGTCTTCGACTCGCGCCTGGATCTTGCCGCCATCGGCCTCGACCAGTGCGTGCGCGATGTAGCGCCCGAGCGCCGACGATCGTGCGCCCTCGATCGCGAGGTTGGGCCGCGAAAAGATCGCTTCGATCTCGTTGGGCGTCGCTTCGGGGCCGGTGTCGCTGACCTCAATCACGATCCAGTCGCCGCGCTGCGAAGTTTGGCATCGCACTTCACCGGCGGGGGTGCGGCGTACCGCGCTGGTCAGCAGATTCGCGATGATGCGCTCGAGGTGCAGCGGATCGAGATTCGCCTTGGGCAGGCCGCCCAGATCGACGCGCATCCGCAAGCCCTTGAGGCGCGCCTCGATATTGCAGTGTTCCGCCGTTTCCGCGACGACCGAGTTCGCATCCACTACGCGCCAATTCGGACGCAGCCGCTGCTCTTCCAACAGGTACAGGTCGAGCACGTTCTTCACCAGCAGGTCCATCGAGGTCGTCGTTGACCAGACGCGCGCGAGCAGATTGCTCCGTTCCTTGTCATCGAGTTCGTCTTCGACGAGCAGCGTTACCAGTCCCACCAGCGTCGCCAACGGATTGCGGATGTCATGCGTCATCGTCGCGATCTGAGTTTCGCGAAATGCAGCGGCTTCAGCCAATTGCATCAACTGACGCCGTAACCGGCGCCGGTAACGATCGAGGAATACTGCGGTGAATTGCGACAGCGTCAATGCCGCGACCAGTCCGAGCATCCGATGGATGTCGAAGCGTGGTGGCATCGGCACGGCGGCCTCCGCCAAAATCTCGAGCAAGAAGCAGGCGATAATCAATGATAACTGCCAACGCCATCCCCAGATGACGAACGCAGCGGTCGCGAACGGGCACAGGATAATCGTGATGTAGCGGGTCTCGCCCTCGTGCGTGATCGCGCTGATGCGAATCACCAGAATTATCATCGCGATGCAGGTCACCAGCGACCAACCGCGCCAGTGCGCCCGGAATCCCGGCAGCCACGTCAGACCGAAAAACGCGAGTACCGTCGCGAGGGCGAGCCAGTGGTACATCGAAACAAGTACGAAGCTCTGGCCAGCGTGCGCGTGCCAATCGATCGCGATGTAAGCGAGAAGAAAGAAAATGCCGACCGGCCCCGACTTCTTGAGGATGTCGATGGCCTCGAGGTTGTCGTCGAATTGCTCTTCGATTTGTCGCGGGGTGACGCGCGGCGGCCGGCCACCCGGCGGCCCAGCGCCTACTTTGCGAGCACCGCCCGCACCGTTTCTGGATATTGGGACACCCCCCACGGCTATAACCCCTACGCGCCCGCGCGAATCGCTTCAAGAGCGCTGCGCATGACGTTGAGTCCAAACGCTATTTCATCTGCTTTGATTGTCAATGGCGGTGCCACCCGCACCACCCGATCGGCATTTAGAGTCCAGTTCACGATCACCCCGCGTGCGATCGTCTCCGCCACGAATCGATGCGCCCATGAGGCGGTCGCGAATTCGATTCCGACCAGTGCTCCGAGTCCGCGTATTGCGACTATTTCTTCGCCTCCGAGCTGGCCGAGCCCGGTGCGAAGCTGCGCCCCTGCGCGATCGGCACCTTCCCAGAGGCGCCCCCCGATAATCACTTCCAGTGAGGCGAGCCCGGCGGCGCATGACAGCGGATGACCGCCGAAGGTCGTGATATGTCCAAGCGGAGGATCGTGCGCCAGCTTGCCGATCAATTCATCGCGACCGCAAAACGCCCCCAAGGGCAGACCGCCGCCGAGCGCCTTCGCCAGCACAATAATGTCCGGCACGACGCCGAAATGCTCCAGCGCAAACAGCCGTCCCGTGCGTCCGAAGCCGGTTAGCACCTCGTCGAAAATCAAAACCGAGCCAACCTTATCGCAGCGCTCGCGCAACGCCGTCATGAATCCACGATCGGGAATCCGCACGCCGCCTTCGGCCTGCACCGGCTCGATCACGACGGCGGCAACCGTTTCATCGATTGCCGCGAGCGCGCTCGAATCATTGTACGGCAGGTGGCGCACCGGACCGGGCAGCGGCTCAAAGGGGGCGCAAAAGAACCCGTTACCCATCAGCGCGAGCGCCGCCATCGTGTCGCCATGATAAGCCCCATCGAAGGCCACGAATCCGGCGCGTCCAGTATACTTCCGGGCGGTCTTGAGCGCACCCTCGATCGCCTCGGCGCCGCTGTTAGTAAAATAGATTCGTCCGAGGCTGGGCGGCAGCGATTCCGCCAGCCGCGCGGCGAGTTTCGCCTGCGCCTCGATAACGTATTCGCCGTACACCATCACGTGCAGATGGCGCCGCGCCTGATCCGCAATCGCCGCGAGCACGGCCGGGTTGCCGTGACCGAGCGCGCTCACGCCGATGCCGGCAATCAGGTCGAGGTAGCGGTGGCCGTCGGCGGTGTAAATCCAGGAGCCTTCGGCATGATCGATCTCGAGTCCGATCGGCGCATCGGAGGTTTGAGCGAGATGGCGCTCGAAATTGTCTCGCGCGGAACTCATCGTGAAGCGGTTAGCCCATGCAGGAACGCGCCGCCGCCGTGGCTCCAGTCGAGCGGTGGCGATTGCATCGCGCCGGGCGCACAGATGTAGAAGATGTCCAATGCTGTCAGGAACGCCTGGAGCGATTCGAGTCGGGCTCTGGGCGCCCCAATCGCAAACGCTTCGATTCGGCCCGCTACCGGCGCCAACCGCCGCTTCAGATCCTCCAAGTCGGCGAACGGTGAAACGGTTGCCGTGCGATAGCCCGGTGAAACTGTGAAACTTGCCTCATCGTCGCACACGACCGTCCATCCGAGGCCCTCACCTTCCATTAGTGCGACCGCGCTTCCGCCGATTCCGCGCCATCGCGCGCTCTCGCGGACCCGACGTACCGCCGCTGCCTCCTCCAATCCGTAACGGCGTGGCGGTGGTGTCTGCTTGGCGAAACGTTCGAGCGCGGCGGCCAGCTCGCGCGCAAATTCATCCGCGACGCCGGCGCGTGACGACTCCACGAATATATGATGCGGCGAGAGACAACCCTGTTGCTCGAACAGGCTCACGTCGCGCGCGATCGCGTCCGCAACCGCGATTGCTGCGGGTCCAACAGCAAGCTCGGATGAGACTAGCGCTCCGCTGACACGGCTGCCAAAGGCGATTTGCAGCATGCGGGCGCCGCTAGTTTCAGCAGCTCCCCTTGATTTGAGCAACTCAAGCCGTGCGATAGTGTCGTCATTGCCGAACGCCGCGATCCAGTCGCAACTGGTTCGAAACGCGCCTGTGATAGCGTTGCGTTCGCGGCTCCAATTCAGCACTGCAACTCGTTCGCCGACTTCAGCGTCAACCTCGCGCAAAGTCTGTGTAAAGCGCGCGAAGAAAAACGGCTCCGCCGTCGCCGTCTTAATCATCAACGCGCAGCCGGCGAGCAACCCGATCGCATACTCATGGATTCCGGCCCCAGGGATATTCCCCGGCATGATCAAGCCGATTACATCATTACGGCGCGGCACTGAACGAACGAGGTTGTCCAGGGCGAATCGGTTCAACGGGGCGATCAGCGCATCGATCGATTCGTCGATCAATGCTTCGCTCCAACCCCACGCCGCCGCGATCGCACCGACGATTTCGCGGCGTTGCGCATAGTCGCGATTGCGCCAGCGCTCGGCCGCGCCGCCCAGAGCAAGTGCCACCCTCCTTGCCGCTACCGGTTCATCTGCGATAATCCGCAATCTCGCCGCAAGATCGGAAACTTGCGCCGCCGTGACTTGCTCTTCGAGTTTCGCCGGCACTTCCGCCTGAACTTCGCCGCTCGGATACAAGTGCGGCTTGCCGACCGCTGAAATCGATTGCTTCATCGTGATGGCCTGCCCCGAGCGTCCGACTCGCGGCGTGCGAATTTCTCGATGCTCAAGGCGCATCCACGCGCGCCGCCCGCGGCGGCTCTCCCCAATATCGCAACAGCGCCGTCGTGCACGAAGCCGAAATCCTCGGTCATCAATGCCGAAATCGAACCGACGTTAGCCAGGTCGAAGAATCCGATCAGCCCGACTTGTCCTTCCGGAGCCGGCCTCAATGTCACCGGGTCGAGAATCGTCGGATGCAGCCACGGCGGCGGCAATTTGACCCGGTATCCGCCGTGGCCCGTGAAATCGGAGTTGAACGGCGTCGCATCATATAATTGCGAGCACATCTCGGTCATGCCGTATTCATTAATGACCAGTCCCGGTTCGATCCCGAGGCATCCGTGCGCCTGCGCGACGACTTCGACCGGCGTCAACGGAATCACTTGCCCCTTCGCCCCGCCGGTATCCATCAGACGCGATCCTGCCGGCAGTCGGAGCTTCCGGCCGCATCCCTCGATCGACTCGAACAGCTCTGCCGATGCGGCCGTCGTCCCGAGGATGCAGACAGGCGCCCGCCGCGCTTGGGCGTCCTGCAAAAAATCGATCGCAGCGTTCGCGTCGACGCCGCTTCGCGTCGCAGCGCAAAGAACGCTATTCGTGCCGAAATGCTCGATACACCACGTCAACATTGTCGAAAGCGACGATTCTGGCATCCGATCGCCGGTCGGATGCAGCGCCAGCATCGCCATCCGCGCACCATCAGGAAACAGCATCCTCCGCAAATGCTCGAGTGCGGACGCGCGATAAACCTCCCGGCGCGGTACCCTATGCTTTCCGCGTTCGGTGAAACCTTTGCTCGTGCCGCTCGTGAAGAAGGTGAGGGCGGTCGCGGAGTCAGGTTCTCCGGTGTTGTGGACCCGAGTGTACTTGAAGGCAACGGTGCTCACGGCCGGAATTTGATCGAGAACGCGTACGCTTTCAGGTGAAGCGCTCCGCGCGATACAATATTGCCGATAGACCCGGACATTTTCGAACTGATAACGAAATACCGCCAGCGCCAATGGCTCGAACATCTCCAGGCGTGGTGTTTCGATGAACGATAGGACCTCGGCGTAGATTGACATCACAAACCGTTAGCTGCTCGTCCCGAAGAATGATGGATCAGCGCACGTGGCGGTTCAATGCCGCCTCCCACGGCTCAATCGATCCGCTCTCAGCGAGTAAATTGCTGTACATCAGTGTTTAACATGCCGTTCAAATTTGATATATCACTTCAAGTTGCGATGCAGCCTTGGAGGGGCTCATCATCCAGATGAAAAAGTTTATCGCGGGCGTGGTGGCGGGTTTTGTAGCGAGTTGTGGAGTGGGGTTTGCAGCGTCCAGCTTCGATCACAACGGAGTCTTCTGGAACAAGCTGAACAGCAACGCCAAGACCGGTTATATCAACGGTTACGGTGACGCGATGCAAGTTAGCATCGGTAAGCTCGATAGCCTGAGCATCGCGGGCGAGCTTTTCCACTGGCGCGGGTCGAACAAAATTATCAAGCAACTATCGCGCGACCTTTCGACCGCCGAATTGACGCCGGACCAGGCGGTCAAAAAACTGGACGCGCTTTACGCCAATCCGAAGTATAGCGAACTAGACCTCGGGCAGGCTCTGCAATTGCTCACGGCGAGCACGCCCCAGGGAGAGGGTATGAGCAGCGACACAGCCGCGCCAGCCAAGGCGGCGACGTCTGCGGTGATCGCCCACGCTCCAGCAAAATAGCTCGCGCGACGACGGTCGTCGTCAACACAATAGTTCGGAGGCGTCCGCATCACGGGCGCCTTTTCATTGAGGCTTGCGCACTGCGCCTCGCGGGTCTGATTATCAGGAAAGAGGAGATTGAGCCGGCCATGACAAAGACGACGGCGCAATTGCGCAAGCTGCTCGACGGGCCTGAGATGCTGTTGGCGCCGTTCGTGTACGACGGCCTGCAGGCGAAAATCGCCGAGCGCAGCGGCTTCGAAGCCGTGTACATGACCGGATTCGGGACTGCCGCCGCGCGCGGATTTCCGGATCTCGGCCTGCTCACGATGACAGAGATGGTGCAGAACGTGCGCGCGATCTCACACGCGGTCAATCTACCGGTCATCTGCGACGCGGATACCGGCTATGGTAACGCTGTCAACGTATGGCGCACGGTTCGCGAATATGAGGACGCGGGAGCCGCCGCGCTCCATATCGAGGACCAGGTCTTCCCCAAGCGGTGCGGGTTTCTCGTGGGCAAGCAGGTCATCGCGATGGAAGAGATGGTGCCCAAGGTGAGGGCCGCTTGTGACGCCCGCCGCGATCCCAACTTTGTGATAATCGCGCGCACCGACGCGCTCGCAGTCAACGGCTGGGAAGATGTCGCGCGGCGGGCGCGCGCCTATCGGGCGGCAGGAGCCGATCTGATTTTCGTCGATGGCATCCGCACGCTCGACGACCTCAAACGCTACGCCACTGAACTCGGCGACCTGCCGCTGCTCTACAACGGCTCGTTGTTACCGGTCGCGGATCTCGCGCGTTACGGCTTCAAACTGACTATTCACACGGGCACGATGATGGCGGCGTTTGTGGCTATCCGCGATGCGATGCGCCAGCTCAAGGAGACCGGGGTGCTTGATGTCCCGATTACCGGACATCTCTTCCGCGAACTGATAGAAACGCTCGGCGTGCCAGAAATGGAAGCTCTCTCGAAGAAGTACATCAGCTGATCGCGATGGCAGCGACCACCGAAATCAGATTCTATTTCGCCTATACGAGCCCGTTCACTTACCTCGCGATGGAGCCGGCGTATGCGCTGGAACGCACGCATCGCATACACCTGCGGTTCATTCCGCATGGCGTGAACATTCGCCGCGTCTATGGCGATACACCGACGCGATCGCATCGCGACGCCCTGAAAGTGAAGTATCTCTATCTCGACGCGCGCCGCTTCGCCCGAGAACGCGGACTGACTATTTACCCACCGAAAAAGATCTATAGTGCACGCTTCGCCTTTTACGGCGGCATGTGCGCCGAGGATCAGGGGCTGTTCCGGCCGTACGCAGATCGGGTTTTCGAGCGTTTCTGGAAGCACGAACTCGACGTCGAAAGCGTCGCTGCGCTCGGGGCAATTCTGACCGAGGTCGGTGCTACAACAGACAAGTTTCTCAGTTATATCGGCGACGAGGCGGCGGAAGCAAAGCCGCGCCTGAAGCAATGCTTCGCCGAGGCCGATCGCGACCAGGTTTTTGGCGTGCCGACCTTCGTGATCGACGGCGAACGATTCTGGGGCTACGATCGGATGGACTGGTTAATTAAGAAGCTCGACGCGATGAACTTGCGCCGCTGACTAAATGTCAGTTGATCGGTGCACTGACTATTACTGCCCAAATCTCAGTTCGTCGCTTCACTCGCGCCGCAAGCCGCGAGGAATTCACTTAAGTTCATGATGCGAAAGCTATCCAGCCCGACGCGGGCGAGCGCGTCACGCAGGCGGGAGTCGTCGCTGACAAATACTTCGGCAGTCGCCGCTGCCGCTGGAGCGTGAAGATAGTCGATCGAATCACCGAGCGCGGGCGTCCAACTCTCGAAGCTCTGACCGTAGCTATAGGACAGTGCGATTCCGATCGCAGATCGGACGCTCCGGATTTCGAGCAAGCCTTCGATGCCACGATCGCGGCAGTCTTCCAAAACGCCGGCACGTTGCGCGAATGCCGCGGCGATTCGCGGAGCCGTTAGTTTGCAGTAATCATCGAAAAGGATGTCCGCGGGAACTGTTTCGACTAACGACGAAACTTCGCGCAGCGTAGCGTTCATACCTAGAACGAAGCGTTCCTTGCGCCGTTTCGTGTCCGCAAGCGCTTCCGCGATCTCCTCGGAAAACTCCTCGCCATCGCTCTCGATCAGCTCAGCGATTCCTTGCGTGATCGCGTTCTGGATTTGCACATCGACGAATGGGCGAGCCGGCGCGCCATTCGCCGCGTAGCTGCGAATATCATCGGCGAGGAGTTGGTCGCAGGGCTTCACCATCCGCCGGATGCTCGCAAGCGAGAGCGTCAGTTTCACCCGTGCGACGAGTTCCTGCGGCGACGCTCGCCGATTCAGCAGCATTTCTTCGAGGACGTGGATGCCTAGCGTTATTGAGAGACCGCGACCGTAAATCGCTTTGCGTAAATCCGCGATGTCCGCGCTGGTACATCCGACCTTCTTGTAGAGGTGGTCAAAGACCTTGGTGTCCAGGTACGCGATCATCGCGATTGCCTACATCACAGGTCGGGGCTCGCCGGCAAAAACGTTTCGCCCATCAAATAAGAGTCGACCGCGCGAGCGCATTCACGGCCTTCCCAAATCGCCCACACCACCAGCGACTGGCCGCGGCGCGAGTCGCCGGCGGCGAACACGTCGGCTGCGCTTGCATGGTAATTGTCACACGCGATGTTGCCGCGCTGGTCAAGCTTGAGGCCAAGCTCGGCGACGATGCCATCGGGCTCGGGTCCCAGAAAGCCCAACGCGAGCAGCACGAGATCGCATTCGATGACAAATTCGCTGCGCGCAACCTCTTCCATCACCATGCGGCCAGCGTCGCGCCTCCAGTCGAGGCGCACGCCGTGGAGTTCCTTCACCTGGCCGTTCTCGCCAGAAAAATATTTGGTGTTGATGCTCCAGTCGCGCTTGACGCCCTCCTCGTGCGAAGTCGAGGTGCGCAGGATCATCGGCCAGTCCGGCCACGGCATCTCGGCGGTACGTCGATCGGGCGGCATCGGCAACAACTCGAATTGACTGACCTCCTTGGCCCCCTGGCGATTCGAGGTGCCAAGGCAATCGGAGCCGGTGTCGCCGCCGCCGAGGATGACGACCCGTTTGTCCTTCGCGACGATCGAAATGTCCTGCGCAATCGTATCGCCGGCGTTGCGCTTGTTCTGTTGCGGCAGGAAGTCCATCGCGAAATGGATTCCCGCGAGATCGCGCCCCGGCACCGGCAGATCGCGCGGCTTGGTCGAGCCGATCGTCAGCACGATAGCGTCGTGCTTCGCGCGCAACTCGTCGGCATGGAGGTCCGTACCGATGCGGCAACTGGTGACGAATTCGACGCCTTCGGCTTTCATCTGTTCGACGCGGCGATTGACTTGCCACTTCTCGAGTTTGAAGTCGGGAATCCCATACATCAGCAGGCCGCCGATGCGATCCGATCGCTCATAGAGCGTGACCGCGTGCCCCGCGCGCGCCAACTGTTGTGCGCACGCCATCCCCGAAGGTCCCGATCCGACCACCGCGACGCTTTTGCCAGTCCTGCGCGGATTTGGCTGCGGCACCACCCAGCCCTCCGCCCAGGCGTGATCGATGATGTTCTTTTCAATCTGCTTAATAGTGACCGGATCGTTGTTGATATTGAGTACGCAGGCTTCCTCACACGGCGCAGGACAAATGCGTCCGGTGAACTCGGGAAAATTATTGGTCCAGTGGAGGCGGTCGATCGCCTCGCGCCAGCGCCCGCGATAGACCAGATCGTTCCAATCGGGAATTATGTTGCCGAGCGGACAACCCTTGTGGCAGAAGGGGATTCCGCAATCCATGCAGCGTGCGCCCTGCTCGCGCAATTTCTCGTCGGGCAACTTGAGGTCGTACTCGTGCCAGTCCTTGACGCGCTCGCCCACCGGCCGCCGCGGCGACGTCTCGCGTCCGATCTCCATGAAGCCCGTGATTTTACCCATCGAAACCCGATCTCCTGACTGACTATCCGACTAACTATTCAGTTGCGACAGCTCCGCCGAGACGCCCTGATGCGCCTTTGCCTCTCCCCTCCTGCTCCGTCCCCTCTGGAATTTGCGACGCTATACCGCCGCCAGCCGCGACATATCCGACTGCATATTGAGCTGACGCTCGAGTACCCGCCGATACTCAGTCGGCATCACCTTAACGAACTTGCCCGCATACGCGTCCCAGTCATCGAGGATGCGCCGCGCCACCGTGCTGCCGGTGTACTGCTGATGCCGCACCAGCAATGCATGAATATGACTGCTCTCCGCCGCGTCTCCGAGGTCGTGCAATTCGACCATCCCCATGTTGCAGCGTGACTTGAAGCTGCCGTCCTCGTCGAGCACGTAAGCGAGGCCGCCACTCATGCCAGCGGCGAAGTTGCGTCCAGTCTTGCCCAGCACGATCACCATGCCGCGCGTCATGTACTCGCAACCGTGATCGCCCACGCCTTCGACCACCGCGGTCGCGCCGCTATTGCGCACCGCGAATCGCTCACCTGCCATCCCGCGCACGAAGACCTCGCCGCCGGTTGCCCCGTAGAGCGCGACGTTGCCGATGATGATGTTCTCTTCGGCCTTGAAGGTCGCTTCCTGCGGCGGCCGCACTGCGATAAATCCACCCGACAGACCTTTGCCGAAATAGTCATTCGCGTCGCCTTCAAGATAAAGCGCGACGCCCGCCGCGAGCCACGCACCGAAGCTCTGTCCCGCCGTCCCCTTGAGATAAACCTGGATCGTGTAGGGCGGCAATGCATGCTCACCGTGACGCCGTGAAACCTCCGCCGAGAGCATCGTGCCCACGGTGCGATTGACGTTGCGAATCGGCAGGCGCACTTCGACCGGCTTCTTGTGCTCGACCGCGTCCTTGCACAACTCGATCAGTTGCCGATCTAGCGCCTTTTCGAGCCCGTGGTCCTGCTGTTCGACGCGATGCAACGGCCAGTCGGCCGGAACGTCGGGCCGATGTAGGATCGCGCTCAAATCGACGTGGCGCGCTTTCCAATGTTCGATCGCTTCGTTGGCGTCAAGGCACTCGACCCGCCCGACCATCTCATCGATCGTGCGGAAGCCCAACTGCGCCATGTGTTCGCGCACTTCCTCCGCAATAAACATCATCATGTTGACGACGTGCTCCGGCTTGCCTTCGAACTTCTTGCGCAACTCCGGATCCTGCGTCGCGATACCGACCGGGCACGTATTGAGATGGCACACGCGCATCATGATGCAACCCGAGGCGACCAGTGCCGCGCTCGCGAAGCCGAATTCCTCCGCACCAAGCATCGCCGCGATCGCGACATCGCGGCCGGTCTTGAGCTGCCCATCGGTCTCGACGTAGATGCGCCCGCGCAGGTTGTTCATCACGAGGATTTGCTGGGTCTCGGCGAGTCCGAGCTCCCACGGGATGCCCGCGTGTTTGATCGACTGGAGCGGCGACGCGCCAGTGCCACCATCGTAGCCGCTGATCAGTACGACGTCGGCCTTGGCCTTCGCCACGCCCGCCGCGATCGTGCCGACGCCGACCTCTGCGACGAGCTTCACGCTGATGCGCGCGCGGTCGTTAGAATTCTTCAGGTCGTGGATCAGCTGCGCGAGGTCCTCGATCGAATAGATGTCATGATGCGGCGGCGGCGAAATCAGTCCGACGCCCGGCGTCGAATAGCGAATCTTCGCGATGTAGTCATCCACCTTGTGCCCGGGGAGCTGACCGCCCTCACCGGGCTTCGCGCCCTGCGCCATCTTGATTTGCAGCTCGTCCGCGTTGACCAGGTAGTTACTCGTCACACCGAAACGCGCCGATGCCACCTGTTTGATTGCGCTACGGCGCCAATCGCCATTCGGATCGCGCTGAAAACGCTCCGGGTCCTCGCCACCCTCGCCGGTGTTGCTCTTGCCGCCGAGCCGGTTCATCGCAATCGCGAGGTTTTCGTGTGCCTCTTTGCTGATCGACCCGAACGACATCGCACCGGTTTTGAAGCGCTTGACGATCTTCGCCGCCGGCTCAACTTCTTCCATCGGCACCGGCGCGCGATTCGGTTTGAATTTGAGCAAGCTGCGCAGGGTCGCGAGATTTCGGCTGTGCTCATCGACCAGCCGCGTGTACTCCTTGAACAGCCGATAGTTGCCGGAGCGCACCGAGTGCTGCAGCTTCGCAATGGTGTTCGGATTGTACATGTGGAACTCGCCCCGCCGGCGCCACTGGTACTGGCCGCCGACGTCGAGTTCGCCGTCGAGGTTGGGATCAGCCGCGAATGCCAGGCGATGGCGATTCGCGGATTCGCGGGCGATCGCGTCGAGTCCAACGCCGCCGACGCGCGACGCGGTCCAAGTGAAATACTTGTCGATCGTTTCGCGATTGAGGCCGATCGCTTCAAAGATCTGCGCGCCGCGATAGCTCTGAATCGTTGAGATCCCCATCTTCGAGGCGACCTTGGTCAGGCTCTTGGTGCCTGCCTTGATGAAATGCTCGACCGCCTCTTCCTCGCTTACATCCTTGAGCTGACCGTCATGGATCATGCCGGCGAGCGTCGCGTACGCGAGGTACGGATTCACCGCGCCCGCGCCGTAGCCGATCAACAGACAAAGATGCATCACCTCGCGCGGCTCGCCCGATTCGACGACGAGACCGCAACGCGTGCGCGTGCCTTCGCGAATCAAATGATGATGCACAGCGGCCGTCGCGAGCAGGCTCGGAATCGGCGCCCACTCGGCGTTCACGCCGCGATCCGAAAGCACGATGATGGTATAGCCCTGATCGATCGCGGCGGAGGCTTGCCGGCACAATTCGTCGAGCGATTCGCTGAGACCTTTTTCGCCGGCAGCCACGGGAAAGAGCGTCGAAAGCGTCGCGGTGGCGAGCCCCGGTTGCGCCAATTGCTTGATCTGTTCAAGCTGCGCGTTGGTCAGGATCGGTTGCTGAAGGCGCAACTGCCGGCAATGAATCGGCGTCTCCTCGAACAGGTTTTGCTCGGAGCCGATGGTGGTCTCGGCCGACATCACCATCTCCTCGCGAATCGGATCGACCGGCGGATTCGTCACCTGCGCGAACAACTGCTTGAAGTAGTTAAAGAGCAGCGGCGATTTATCCGAGAGCACCGCGAGCGGTGTATCGGTACCCATCGAACCGACCGGCTCCTGCCCGTTCGCCGCCATCGGAGCGAGGATCATCTTCAGATCCTCGATGGTGTAGCCGAAGGCTTGTTGCTGCTTGAGCAGATCGAACGGTTCGTAGCCGTTGACCGATGGCGGCGATGGCGGTGGCGGCAGCGACTCCAGATTGACGAGGCCGTTGTTCAGCCACGTGCGATACGGCTTCCGTGCGGCGAAGCCTTCCTTGATCTCCTCGTCCTGCACGATGCGCCCTTCAGTCGTGTCGACGAAGAACATGCGGCCCGGCTGCAGCCGTCCCTTGAGCGCAATCTGATCCTGTGGGAGATCCAGCACGCCCGCTTCTGAAGCCATCACGACGAGGCCGTCCTTGGTCACCCAATAGCGCGAGGGACGCAGGCCATTGCGATCGAGCACGGCGCCGATCCGGCGGCCGTCGGTAAACGTGATCGAAGCGGGGCCATCCCACGGCTCCATCATGGTCGAATGGTACTGGTAAAAGGCGCGCTTGCCGTCGCTCATCAGCGAATCGTTCTGCCACGCCTCGGGAATCATCATCATCGCCGCATGCGCGAGCGGTCGTCCGGTGCGCACCAGCAGTTCCAGGCAATTATCGAACATGGCAGAGTCGCTACCGTTGGGTTCAACGATCGGCAGTATCTTCTTGATGTCGTCGCCGAACAGCGGCGACGCAAATAGTTTCTCGCGTGCGCGCATCCAGTTGATATTGCCGCGCAGCGTATTGATTTCGCCGTTGTGCGAAAGGAAACGATACGGATGCGCGCGATCCCAGCTCGGAAACGTATTGGTCGAGAACCGCTGATGCACCATCGCGAGCGCGGTCTTCATCTGCGGATCGGTCAAATCCGGATAGAAGCGCGGAATCTGGTACGAGATCAGTTGGCCCTTGTACACCAGCGTCGAGCTGGAGAGGCTGCAAACATAGAACAGCTCGCCGTCATTGAAGCGCATCGCGGCGGCCGCATTGGTCACGCGTTTGCGGATGACGTAGAGCTTGCGCTCGAGCGTTTCCTCGTCGCCGATATCGTTGCCGCGCGCGATGAAGATTTGCCGAATCGAGGGCATGCCTTGGCGCGCGATCTCCCCGCATTGGGTGTCGTCCACCGGCACCGTCCGCCAACCGAGCACGTGTTGCCCTTCTTCACGCACGATCCGCTCGAAAACTTCCTCGCACGCATTGCGCTTGGCGATGTCAAGCGGCATGAAGACCATGCCGACCCCATATTCGCCGGGCGCGGGCAGTGTGAAGCGCAAGGCCTCGGCTTCCTTGCGCAGAAACTCATGTGGAATCTGCATCAACAAGCCGGCGCCGTCGCCGGTCAGCGGATCGCATCCGCAGGCCCCTCGATGCTCGAGGTTGCGTAAAACTTCGAGGCCCTTCTCAAGGATGTCGTGCGATTTCTCGCCCTTGATGTTGACCACGAAACCGGTGCCGCACGAGTCGTGCTCGTGACTCGGATCGTAGAGACCCTGGCGTGGCGGAAGGCTGCGGTAGGGATGCATCATCGTGCCCTCGAGTTGTCGGAAACTGCGCCCTTGGCGACAGTGTGGCGAATGCGTTTGCCATTGCCGGCGTCAGTCGATTCCCTGCTCGTCCTGACCGAAATCTGCGTGCGCTCCGTATGCGTCGACAACACCACCATCGTTTCCGTCCGCGTCACCCCGTCGATAGCCCGGATCGTCTTGATCAATTCCTCCAAAGTCGCGGTTTTGCAGGTTTTGACTTTCAGCAGCACCGTATGTTCGCCCGTGATGTGATGGCACTCGAGCACTTCTTCGAGCCGCTCGATCCTCTCCTCGAACGTCGCAATGGTGCGCGGATGGCCAATCGAGACGCCGATAAAAGCCGTCACGTCCTTGCCCATCTGCCGCGCGTCCACCGACGCGTGATAGCCCGTGATCACACCACCGTCTTCAAGCTTCTTGACCCGCTCAATCACCGACGGAGCCGTGAGTCCGACCTGCTCTCCAAGCTTGACCAGCGGAATCCGGCCGTGCTCTTGGAGAATCGCGATGATCTGCAAATCTATCGTGTCTGGCTCGAAAGCCTCGGTCCCTGGCTTCATCTGGCAACCTCTGAGCGAGCCTGCCAAAATAACGATCAACGCCTGTCCAGTCAAGGGATTCTAAGGTGAATCAACAAGAAAAAAGACGTTTCACCTAAAATAATCCGATCCGGTCCTTAGATCAGTGAGGTCCTTAACCTCGAATGCCTTATTTTCAGCTGTTAGGGGGAGCCCCGCAGCTTTCTAAAGCGAACGGTTATCGAATCGGATCTCCCGAGGTTACCTTGCATCGGCGGCGGCGCCGACGGCGGATACGGATTCGCCAGCCAGATAAGGAGTGCCACCACCAATGCCATTGATAGGAAAAGGACAGTGCTCCACAGCACCGCGCGGGCCTTTTGACTGTGCCGGCTGCGCGGATGCAGTGCGGAGGCGCGTCCGGTAATCGCAACTTGTGCGGCATTTTCGAGATCGTGCTGCATCTCGGCGGCGCTCGCATAGCGGCGGCGCGGCACCCGCTCAATTGCGTGAAGGATGATTTCTTCCAGGTGGGTATCGAGTTCGTGGAGATAATGGGTGGGCGGTTCCGGGTCTTCGAGGGTCTTCGCGCGCAGGATGCCGTAAACGCTGTCGCCTTCGTAGGGCAATTTACCAGTTAGCATTTCGTAGAGAATTACGCCCAGCGCATAGATATCGCTGCGGACGTCCCCGCGCCCTCCGGCGATTTGCTCCGGCGCCATGTAGTCCGGCGTGCCGATCGTGGACGACTCCCCTGACCAAGTGATGCGCCGCGCCAGCTCGTCGAGTGCGATCCCAAAATCCATGATTTTCACGACTCCCGCGGTCGTGATCAGAAGATTCTCGGGCTTGAGATCGCGATGGATCACACGCTGTTCGTGCATATAGACAAGCGCTCCGCAAATCTGGCGGGCGTAATCGATCGCGTGATCGCGGAGAAAGACCCTTTGGCGGCCAACTCCTCGCGCACCGAAACGCCTTCCACATATTCCATCGCGATATACATGCGGCTTTTGTGCCGTGGCGTGAAGTCCTTGATGATGTTCGGATGGTCGAGCCGACGGACGACTTCCTCCTCGCGCTGGAAGCGGCTGCGGAAGATTACATCGTTCTCGAACTGTTCGTACGGAATCTTGATCGCGACGGTCTGCCCGTTGGTGCAGTCGATGGCTTTGAAAATCGAAGCCATCCCACTCCTGGCGATAAGTTCCGTCAATTCGTACTGGTCGAGGGTGTCGCCGACGTTGACCTCGCGCATATGCCTTCTGCTACGAACTCGCGCGCGACGTTAACATTCGGCAACGCGACGAATCAACGCACCGGCACGGGCCGGCGCCGCGTCCTGACCGAGACGCTACCTGGTGGGCTCCGGCGCGCGATCCGCCACCCGCGATGGAAGATAGGGCACGCCAGATCACACCGGGCGCCCGCGGTATCGCGAACGGCACTCAAGAATGCGGCGGTACGGTCTCCATGATTTCGCGCTCGGCGGCCAGCCAATCCGACAATTCGTCACCCGAGTTGCCGGCGCGCGCCATGAAGATCTCGTATGCACGCACCCGGATCATTTCCGCTGTCGGCGCGCCCTTGCCGTTGCCGTTCGCTGCCGGTGATACCGGCGCTCCTGGCGATTCTGTGGCTGCCGCTGGCACCCTCGATTCCACTGCCGACGCCGCCGTCGCTGCCGGTGACTTCCCGGCCGTGGCCTTGGTCTTTCCTTTCTGAACGCCCGCTGATTTCGGTTTTTTGGGCGCCGCCATTACAAATTCCTCCCGCTCAAAGCAATGTTACAGGCGAGTTCCTTAGAACTGATACTCACGGTTAAATTCTCACCATCGCTTCAGCCGCAATTCAAGTGGCCCCGCTTCAATTGAATCCATAGTTCGCCGGTCCACCTCTCGGGCTACTTCGCGAAAACAAATGGGACCGGCGGGCCCGTTCGCTGCGACCCGCCGGTGGTTAGTACAAGCCTTTCGGCGCTGCGATTAGAACGAATAGATTGCAGCCGCCATGAAAGTATCCTGCCCGTTGTACGTATGACTCGGAACCCGGAGGCCTATGACAGGGTTCGCAGTAACATTACTGCCGAAGAACGGCGCCGCGTTCGACTCGTCATGCCGATACTCGAGCCGCGCCAGCAATCCGGTCACCGCCGGCACCTTGTAGTTAATCGTCTCGGTGACTTCGCCGAGCGTCTGGCGCAGGCCGGTGCGAGCGCCTTCGCTGTCACGGAACCATTCACCGCGCGTCGCGAATTCGAGATGATCGTTCCAGTCGTACACGATATAGCCCGCAGCCCCGGTCCAGCTTGCGCTCTTCGTGATCAGCACGAAGCCGGGGTTATATGGATCGGGTGGAGCCGTGAAGAGACCGTTACCATGAGCGCTGAAGGCGGGCGCGACGCTGATCGGGTTGCCCTCATCGGCATATAGATACTCACCCACCAGCTGCAAGCCGGTTATCGGCGTATGCCACGTCGCGATCGGATCGATCGCCCACCGCTGCGAATTGCCGTGGTTGACCTGTTCCGGACCGTAGATGCCGTTTAGCACCAGCGAGATGTTCGAGTTAGGTGCCAGGGTCAGTTCGCCTTCGACGCTCTGACCGTCGTTATTATCGGTGACATCGTCCCAACCGTTGTTGACGCCCAGTACCGCACTCACCTTGTCATTGAATGCGTATGTCGCGCGCAACCCCGTATGCGTGAGCGGTTCGCCCAACGTAAACAGCAATCCGCGTGATTCGTTGAAGTTCTGACTGGAGTAGGTCGGGATGACTTCCTCGCCCAAGAGGGTCACGAAGCGCCCGGCTTGCAATTGGATTCCGCTACCATAGGGCACCGTGTAGGTCAGGTACGCCTGCGTCAGATCGACTACGTCGTTGCTCGTTCCCACCGGATTCAGATTCGAATTCCGCGTGGAGGCGCGCATCACGTTCGCAACCTCACCGAAGTTCAGGTCGGTAACGAAACCGACGCCACCGTCCGACACCCGCGCGATATGCAGATTGAATTGCGCCAGGTTCCAGCTGTTGCAATCGATATCAAACGCATGCAGCTGATTGAGGCAGCCACCGCTCGCCGTCGGATTCGGTCCACCCTTACTACCCGGGGGCGTGACCGGATGGCTCAAATTGTAGTCGTAGGTCGCGTCGGCCAAGCCGTGCACCTGGATACCCAGATTTGTGCTCAGGTTGGTCCTGATATCCTCGACGCTCTTCCCCAGCGACCCGACCGTCTCGCCAATCGTCTGCGGTTTCTGATCGGCAGGCGGCGGTGGTACCAGGGCCTGTTGCGACTTGACCGTTTGGACTTCGCCCTTGAGTTCGTGAATCTCCTTCTGCAGTTCCTGGACCTCGCTGCGGAGGTCGCTGACCGATTCGCTCGAAGCTTCCTGGGCCCATGCCGCAGTGCCGAGGCTCAGTAGCATCGCTAATGCCGCCGGCCCCGCCAGCTTCGCAGTAAATCGACTCCCGACT
>Ga0209415_10001444_pt1 | contig 45559 bp, 46 predicted proteins | sample PeaSoiSIISIP2007_FD_187696 | JGI IMG/M metagenome (GOLD analysis project Ga0209415, IMG submission 187696) | Peat soil microbial communities from Weissenstadt, Germany - SII-SIP-2007 (SPAdes) (version 2) | ecosystem: Environmental > Terrestrial > Soil > Wetlands > Peat | place: Germany... | reverse complement strand
CGATATCCGGCCGATGAGCCATTTCGAGAAGAGCCTGGCTGAGTTAGGTGTCGAGGTCATCCATGCCTACTCTCCCCAGGCCAAGGGCCGGATCGAGCGTCAATTCGGGACCTTTCAAAATCGTGTCGTCAAAGAGATGCGGCTAGCGGGGGTAACGAATATAGCTGAGGGCAATACGTTCTTAGATGGCTATTTGCCCGAGTACAACAGAATGTTTGCGAAAGAAGCCGCGGAAGAGGCAAACTATCATCGGCCGATCGTGAATAAGAGGGCACTTGAGACGATTCTTTCGATTAAGACCGAGCGGGCATTAAGGAATGATTTTACTGTTGCCCACAACAAGATACTCTACCAGATCACGAGTAACATCCGGGCGAAGAAGGTCACAGTGGAAGAGAGAACTGACGGCAGCATGCGCATCCTCCATAACGGCCTTCAGCTGAAGTTTAAGGAAATTCAACTTCGACCGTTGAAGGAAGAGCCACCGGTAAAGAAACTGGGGCTCATAAGAGCGCACAAACAGCCCGCGACACATCCGTGGAAGTCTCCAGCGAGGGCAATGGCCAAAGCACGAATGCAGCGTCAGACAGTATCACAAAACCGGACATTTTAACTTTGGTAAGAATAGGACATTTTAACTTTGGGTTGACAATATTATCCATTGCTATTGATAATTGCCAATTGGTATGATATAATGGCAATTATTGGAGGTGGGCATGAAAACAACGCTGGACCGTTTCGGACGAGTAGTGGTCCCCAAGGACATCCGGGATCGGCTGGGGTTACGGCCGGGGGCGGAAATTGAGATTGACGAGAAAGGGAATGAGGTCGTGCTGAAACCCGTTGAACACGAACCCCCGCTCATGGTGAAAGAGGGCATCCTTGTTTTCTCAGGGACAGCGACCGGAGATATCAGGGGCGCTGTTCGGGCGCATCGTGAAGGACAGCTGAGGCAGGCTGCGTCCGGGAAGAAATCATGAAAGCGCTGCTCGACACCTCGGTGCTCGTAACCGCACTCGTGGAACCGCACCCAGAGCATCTGCGCGCGCTTCCGTGGCTCGCAAAGGCGAAATCGAGATCAACTGAACTGGTGATATGCTCGCACACCATCGCCGAACTCTACGCCGTGCTCTCAACCCTGCCGGTCAGTCCGAGGATCACACCGGGTTTTGCATGGCGGCTTATCCACGAAAGCATCGAGCCTCATGTTTCTATGGTGTCACTCACATCCTCCGAATATATTGCAACCGTCAGACACCTGAGCGAAATAGAGCTTTCCGGGGGCGCTGTTTATGACGCTCTCATCGTGAAGGCTGCGCAGAAGGCCGGGGCCGATCGCATAGTGACCTTTAACGTGAACGATTTTAAGCGTGTCTGGCCCGAAGGTGCGAGCGGTATCGTCGCGCCATGAACACGCGCTGTGTAAGCGCTTACGTAGCGGCCTGTAAGAGATTTGTGTCACATTAAGCGTCTCCACATCAATTATGATGATAATCAGACGCTGTATTATGTTCACTTTCACGATATTATGCTGTTCAATATTTCTAAACATTGGACCGCATATGTCTTCTGTGCATAGCAGAGACCTGCATTCTCACTTTACAGGTTGATATATGGAAGAATTGCCTTCTGCCATTTTTCTGCCATTATTACGAGAAGTAACGACAAATTCCACCAGTTCCCATGAGATTTATACGTGAAAAATCAATTATTTGATCAATGGCTACCGGTTTCCTAAACCGCGTGCCGGGTGTTCGAGTCACCCCAGGGGCACCATAAAATCAATTAGTTACGGCCGATACAGGATTGTATCGGTCTTTTTTATTTTCAAAATTGCTACTCTTTTGCTACTGATATGTGACGTAATTTGCCAGAAACACTTTAATTATCAACGTAGAACTGCGATTCTCTAAACCGCTTATCGGGCTTATTTCAATTGACGAGTTGCCTTTGTCTTATCATACAGTAAACGATTCGTAAAAATAACGACATCGAACGGTCGTTAATTATTCGTTGTTAAAACCATCGAATTACCCTTGGAAATGTTCGAGTACACTTACGTTGTGCACTTGTTTGCTCTTTTATACAGATTTCACATTTGATATTTTTATACATATTGACGGAAGCAGTAACGGTCATTGTTTTCGCCTTGGTGGTGTGGTTTTCTTGGGTTTAATAAAAAAAGTTAATTGGAAATGAGTAACATATTACTATATGTATTGTGCAATCTAGTATATTTATACACGCTGCGAAGTACTTCCTGAACTCTGCACAGCCCTAATCGCGTCGGGCCTCGATAATGGTCAGGCACATCCGTCCCAAAAACATGATGAACAAACCGGCGCAGAACGCCGCCGGCTCATTAGACTTCTACTTCGGGCCACAATCGCCTGCTGATAAGGAGAAGAAGTGGAGTCACATCGTGCCGGGAAAGGGCTACTTCCCATGCTCTTAAAAGTGCTCATCGCTTGTGTTCTGGTGACTGTCACCGTGGGCATGCATGCCGTCGGGTTCGCCATGCTGTTACGGGCCCTTGATGAGATCGCACGCCCTGACCACGTCGGGTTTCTGGCCCACCACCTGGCTGGTGATCGCCTTGACGTGCTGGCTGATCGTGATCCACCTGGCCGGGATTACGGTCTGGGGGCTGTTTTATTTCTGGCAGGGATGCCTGCCTGATGTTGAGTCGGCGTTCTATTTCTCCGGAGTCACCTACACGACCCTTGGCTATGGCGATCTGGTGTTGCCGAATCCGTGGCGGATGCTAGCGCCGGTCGAGGCTTTGACGGGCATTCTCCTGTGCGGGCTCTCGGCCGGCCTTTTCTTCGCGATCGTCAGCCGGCGGATCAGCAACTGGGTGAAGGAGAAAACCTTGTCAAACTAAAAAGAAAGGAAACAATTATGAAAACAAAAAACAAATGACGATCGCCTCAAGTTACCCCCGTTTTGATCGCGGGCTCATAAAAACGTACCCTCCTTTTGGGGGTATAGTTCCGGTAACATGAATTATGAGTCAACGATCAATTTCAAAATTCACTTGGGTAACCTTTATTGTGAGTCAATTCGGCGTAGGTAAGTCCACTTGACAGTTACCCTATTCCCAATTACACTTAATCGAAGTACACCCTTTTTTTCATGTCGAATCGATTCATCTATCTTATTCCAAATCTGAGATCTCATGTAGGGGATTAGTAACACCGCAAGCTTCGCCCTTTTACGAACTCACCGATCTGACAGGGAAAGGTCGGTGGTCAGGAGGTAGGACGATGGTACGGTTTCGTGAATGGATCGAACTCGCTGCTCGGGGCATCGAGATAATGGCTGTTGGGATCATGGTTTCCTTCATCATCTTTGGGACCTTGCGCTGGTTCTTTCACTCTTCGACGAGGGTTGTGGCGGCTTACGAGGTGTACCGTGTGATACTGGGGAAGGCGCTCCTGATCGGTCTCGAATTATTGGTGGCGGCTGATATCATCCGCACCGTGGCACTCAATATGACGCCGCTAAGCCTTGCGCTCCTGGGTGGTATCGTGGTGGTACGGACGTTCCTGGGATGGACCATCAGCGTCGAGGTCAAAGGCCACTGGCCATGGCAGGGAGCGAAGGAATTCAGTCCCGCTGAGAGGGAAGATTAATGAAGAACACTGTCCCGTAATGGGCAAACGCCTCTCGAAGGTAAATCGGGAGCCGAAAGAAAGTCGAGTGTGAATATGGAGGATATACTTACGAGAATCTTTGAGAACCTGGTGGACCGGGTGAGCGGACCGATGAAGTTCCGGCTGGTCCTACAGCCCCTGATGGCTGTCATCTTTGCCGTCCGGGACGGGAGAAAGGACGCCCGAGAAGGCCGCCCCCCCTATTTCTGGGCTCTCTTCACCAATCCGGACAATCGGCGTGACATGCTCAAACATGGATGGAATGCGGTGGGTAAAGTCTTTGTTCTTGCGGTCATTATCGACGCGGTCTACCAGTACATAGAACTCAGGTGGTTCTATCCCGGAGAGGCTCTCCTCGTGGCCACAATCCTGGCGTTTGTTCCGTATCTGCTCATTCGGGGGACGGTGACCCGCCTCACACGTCAGAAAAGAAAGGAGGAGAACCATGAATGAAGAGACAGGTAACAAAATGCCCGAGGAGGGCTCGAGTAAGTCATCTTCACCAGCCTCAGCCGCAGGGGAAGATAGCGGCGCGGGAGGGGGAGCAGGGAAGATGAATATCCTTGCGCGCCTTGCGTCTGAGCTCGGATTTGGCAAGGGCAAGACACAGGACTCAGGGGGCGGAACAACCGACGTTAGCACAAAGCTCGCGCATGAACGAACGGATCTCTCAATTGTTCGGAGCTACCTGGCGGTTGAGCGCACACTCATGGCCTGGATTCGTACATCGCTCTCCATGATTAGCTTCGGGTTTACCATTGGAAAGCTTGGGCAGATCTTGAATGACTTTGAAATAAAGGGGCCATTAGGCCGTATACGTACGGTGAGTATCGAAGAGCTTGCGTACGTTCTCGTGATCCTTGGGACAGCAGCTCTTATTGGGGCCGCTTTCCAGCACAGGATGCGTGTGCGCGAACTCTATGCTATGGGCCTTCGCCGCCAGTTCAGCATCACGTTCATTGTAGCTGTGGTGCTGGTTGTGCTGGGAGCTTTCACCTTCGCCGCCCTGATTCTCGCGTTATGAAATACGAAACAAGGCCGCCGTGAAGCTCGACATCCCCGTCGAGGGGTTTCCATGAGCTAAATACTACCCCTGCTCTACTGCACACGCTCACTTTCCAAGAACGCATCGAGGATTTGAACAATCTGCTTGCGCTTCGGCGGCGGAAGTTTTTTTAATTGGCAGATATGCATGGTACCACCAGTATTTTTTGACATTTTCGATTGTCTGCAATTACACAGTAGGTGGAGTTCGAAATGGCGCATTATTTGACGTATGCTTTTATTCCGCTTTGCTGGCTTCTTAGGGTACAGAGCTTTTCCCGCTAGGCGCACACCTTCGATGGCAGAGGAAGTAGAAACCGACCTAAACAAAAGAGCCTTACGCTGCCCGGCGATGCGGAGATAGGGGTTAGTTTTGCCTAAAGGATTTTTAACCACAACAATATTTTACAATAATCTAAGATCTTTGGCATCACAAAAGAAGGCCTTAATAGCATGACGACTGAAAACGATCACGACATGGCAAAAGATAATAGCTTGACAAACCGATGGTAAATGGTTATACTTTACGTAAATAGTAAGCCTAACTAAGATGAGTAAGCCTAACTAATAGGAGTAAGCCTATGTCCATAGCCGTTGTTTCTTCTAAAGGGCAACTTGTGATACCAAAAGAAGTACGGGAAGCATTGTCGATACAATCCGGGCAAAAGGTACTCGTAAAACTGGTCAAAGACCACGTTGAGGTTGTTCCGTTGCCCAAGGACCCTGCCAAGGCCTACTGTGGGGCATTTGAGAAAGGCTCCTCACTGACTGCGGCGTTCTTGCGAGCTCGAAAGGAGAACTTGGAGCATGAAGAAAAAAAGACTGCTCGATTCATTCGCCATACTAGCCTATCTCAAAAAGGAAAATAATTATCTCCGCGTCAAAGAACTTTTATCCACCCCAGACATCCCTGTACTGATGAACGATATTAATGTAGGAGAAACATACTACATCCTGGCCAAAGAACGAGGGATGGAGCAAGCTGATGCATTTCTTACTGTAATGCTTCCTAGCCTTCCAATTATCGTTCTTTCCAATTTATTCGAGCATGTTATTGAGGCATCAAGGATTAAGGCGAATCATCCGCTTTCTTTTGCCGACTGCTTCGCTGTGGCAACTGCCGTGCGAGAGAGCGCAATTGTTGTCACCGGTGACCCCGAATTCAAGGCCGCGCAGAAGCTCGTCGAAATAGAGTGGTTATAGTTTTACCTTCAGTAAATCAACTATATCATCCCGATCTTACAACGATAGTAAACAATCCGAACACACAATAAGTCACTATTTGATTTGTCCAGTATATAATTCCGAAAAATTATCGCGTACGTAAAGATGTGTAAATTGTTTCTGCACTTTTCTGCCACTTTTACCGAGAAATAACGACAAATTCCGTTGGTTCCCGAGAGATTCAAGCGTGAAAAATCAATGATTCGCCTTAGGAAGACCGGTTTCCTAAACCGCGTGCCGAGTGTTCGAGTCACCCCAGGGCACCATAAAATCAATGAGTTACGGTCTATTCATTGAGTATTCCGGTCCTAACCGACCCACGATTCCGGTGGTATCCGACCCACCATTCCGATTCAATTCGGCCATCCGCTAATCCACAAATCGACGCTGGGTAAATTCTATAAATTCGTATATCCTGCCTCCTTCAAATACGATTCTGAGGAGATCCGGATGACGAGAGAAAGAATACCTATGCGAACAATCAAAGAAGTCTTACGCCTCAAATGGTCCTGCGGCCTGGGTCGCCGTGCCATCGCTAAAAGCTCTGGAATAGCCAAGAGCACGGTTATCGAGTATCTAAGGAGGGCAGAAAAGGCCGGCCTGTCTTGGCCTCTGCCGGCAGAACTGGACGATGCCGCTCTTGAGCATCTTCTTTTCCCCCCGGTAATCCTTTCCGATTCCCCACGCCCGCTCCCGGTGTGGGAGGACGTCCAACGCGAGCTTGCACGTAAAAGTGTTACTCTGATGCTTCTGTGGGACGAGTACAAAGCGCAATATCCGGACGGATATCAATATTCTTTCTTCGCGGAACTCTACCGAGCTTATGCAAAGAAGCTCGATATCTCCATGCGTCAGGTGCATTACGCAGGAGAGAAGCTGTTTGTAGACTACTGCGGCCAAACAGTCCCGGTAATCGACAAATCCACCGGTGAGGTGCACAACTGTCAGATCTTCGTCGCCGTCCTGGGCGCCAGCAACTTTACGTATGCTGATGCAACGTATACGCAGGGTCTGCCAGACTGGATCGGCTCTCATGTAAGGGCGCTGCAGTTTATCGGAGGTGTCCCCGAGATCCTGGTCCCCGACAATCTCCTCTCCGGCATCACCAAGGCCTGTCGCTATGAGCCAGGCGTCAATCGCACCTATCAGGAGCTTGCAGTTCATTATGGGGCCGCGGTCATTCCCGCCCGTGTCAGGAAGCCTAAAGACAAAGCGAAAGTTGAAGCCGGGGTCCTCCTGGTGCAGCGGTGGATCCTGGCAGCCCTCAGGAACCGTACCTTTTTCAGCCTTGCAGAGCTCAATGCCGCTATCCGGGAACTGCTGGATAGACTCAATAACCGGCCCTTCAAGAAGCTCTCCGGCAGCCGTATGAGCCGGTTTCTGGAGATTGATAAACCGGCGCTCCAGCCTTTGCCTGCGATTGTCTTCGAGTACGCCGAATGGAAAATTAAAAGAAAGCTCGGCATCGATTACCACGTCGAAGTCAATGACCACTATTACAGCGTACCCTACCAGCTTCGCAATGAATACCTGGACGTACGGCTAACGGAATCGATTGTGGAAGTCTTCTTTCACAGCAAGCGGGTGGCCTCGCATATCCGGTCCTACGTTAAGGGGAGACATACGACGGTCGCCGAACACATGCCAAAGGCCCATCGTGATTATGTGGAATGGACCCCGGAACGTTTAATACGGTGGGCGTCAGAGACTGGCAAGGCAACGGAGGGCCTGGTTACAGCCATTCTCTCAAAGAAGCTTCACCCGCAACAGGGCTTTCGTTCCTGCATGGGGATCATCACGCTTTCCAAAAAGTATGGCAAAGAACGCGTCGAGGCTGCCTCCAAACGGGCGCTCGCCATCGGGGGCACCAGCTTCGGAAGTGTCAAATCCATCCTCCAAACCGGTCTGGACAAAAAGCCATTGCCGGAGTCGAGACCTGCATCACAGACAATCTCTCACAGCAACATCCGGGGTCGCGAATACTATAACTACTAAAAGGAGACCATTATGTTAGTGCATCCCACACTTGATAAAATCGAGCAGCTCCGTCTTTTTGGCATGGCAAAAGCCCTGCGTGAACAACTGCAAAATCAAAAAGCGACTGCTTTAAACTTCGAGGAGCGACTCGGTCTCCTTGTTGACCGCGAGATGTCCGAACGGGAAAACAGGCGCCTCGCTACACGCTTGCGAGCTGCAAAACTAAGAATATCGGCATCTGTCGAAGACATCGACTTCCGTCAACCCCGAGGGCTGGACAAATCACTCATTCTGTCACTTGCGTCGAATCAATGGATTACCGAACATCACAACCTGCTCGTTATCGGCCCGACCGGCGTCGGCAAAAGCTATCTCGCCTGTGCCTTGTCCCACAAGGCCTGCCGCAACGGTAATACCGTCATGTACCAGAGGCTGCCGCGGCTCCTGGAATATCTGGCCCTTTCTCATCACGACGGGCGGTACCGGAAACTGATGAAGTCACTTCTCAAGGCAGACCTGCTTGTCCTCGACGACTTCGGACTTGCTCCGCTTACGACGGAACAGCAACGAGATCTTCTGGAAATCATCGAAGATCGTTATGATCGCAGGTCAACTCTTGTGACCGCCCAGCTGCCGGTCAAGCACTGGCATGATATCCTGGCCGATCCGACCTTGGCCGACGCTATCATGGACCGTCTTGTGCACAATGCCTACAAAATAGAACTGAAAGGAGAATCAATGAGAAAGAACAAATCAACGATCAAGCGTTGACAAGTCAAAATCCCTGTGAGATAGTAGCTTCAGCCCAGCGCTCGGCCAACCCAATTAGCGGAGGGGTCGCTTTGCAGCGGAACGCGGGGTCGCATAACTTCGGAATCAGGGGTCGGATTCATCGGAATACAAACTATTCATTAATGAATAGACCTTTTTTTAGGCAATAATGTGGCAGAAGGGTGGCAGAAGCTGTATATAAAACCAATTAATACAAAATTAAAATACAATAATTTTAGTAACTTAATGTACGGGGGCTGCGGTTGTCTAGACCGCGTATCCTGCGTATTTCAATCAACGCGTTGCATTGTTTTATCATCAGTTCAGTGAACGATTCTAAAAGAGAGATATCAGCGGCTGTTAATAATTCGGGGCGGATTGATTCCTTTTTCATTTATTTCCTCGATCACTTATTTGACAAGATGTGTTATAAGTGTTACACATACATTATGTGGAGGTGTTGACTATGCCTGTAAAGAATCCGAGAATCAATGTCGTTCTTGAAAAGCCGCTATACAACACAATCGAGCGACTGGCAGCAAAAGACGGTGTTTCCCTATCGCTCAAAGTTCGAGACCTCGTAAGGGAAGCACTTGAGATTGAGGAGGATGTCGCACTTTCTATGTTTGCCGAGAAAAGGGAAAAGACGTTTACAAAGTCGAAAGCATTTAAACACCATGAGGTCTGGTGATCGTGCCGTTTGAATTGAAATATCATCCGGACGTCAAGGCTATTGATATTCCACAACTTGACGCTAAATTGAAAGCCCGCATCAAGCATGCCATCGAGACGAGACTCGCGACGGAGCCTCAACAGTATGGTGCGCCCTTACGGAAAACACTCCATGGTTACTGGAAGCGGCGTGTCGGTGATTACCGTGTTGTTTTCAAAATCACCGGATCAGAAGTCTGGATACTCGGCATTATTCATCGAAAGAAGGTATACTGAAGCAATAAAAAAGAGGCTTTAGATGGAAGCCGTTGCAGGTCGTGTTCTCGCCCATAAACCCCGATCTCGTCATCACTGCTAACGCCAACTGGACCCTCCCCCTGTTCGAAATTTCAAAACTGGGCAAGACCCCGGAGAAACCATGACCAAAAAAGAACAAAAAACCTTTCTCGGAAAGTCGACATAATAATCATGGTTTCTATCCAGGTCAGTCACCATTGTATTAATAAAACATTATCAACTTGCGGCTAGTAGGATTTCATCCGTGGGGCTTACGTCCGTTGTCTGTAGTATCCTGCCTATATGATTATACGCAGTGCCCTCGATGTTTGCAGACACCGGGGACTGAAATAATGATATTTTAAAAAATTGGTTGCAGAAATATAGACTGTTTTAAACTTGTATGATAGAATTATTTCAACTGGTTGTGAACCGGGTAGCTTTTCTACCGACCTATCAATCTAAAGTATTATAAACTCAATCATGCACCGAACATGGGGCCAGAGGCTTTCCTAGGTTTTCCAATAATGGCATGTGTTGCGATTTTTGGATCCGTGTCTAATTAAATTTGCATTCGCCAAATTGACAAATTTGAATTGTCGAGCAACCTGTTCAGGTCGGGCAGAATGCCAAGAACACATAAGCGGGACTGCAGAGAAGTGACGCGATGACATTCCGTAAGGGCGCCGAGGTATTCGTACAGTACATAACAACCGGTCTGAGCAAGGTGGTGTCTCCGAAATAATCGGGCAGGGGAACGCTAATATCGTGCTGGATTTCCCGAAGGGGAAGAGCTGGACATGCAGGAGAGCAAACATATGGATCAGACCGCCGCATCAGGAGCAGGAGAAACTGCCCAGAGTGACGGAATGTGTCCGAGAAAGACTTTTCAAGAACGACGGGGCTTTGACCTTCTGCTCGTGCCGTTCTCGGTCCGTTGCATGAACACTCCTCCCGATCAACTGGACAGGGAGATCGAGAGGGGCTTGAAAGAGGTAAATTCTTTTTTCGGTGGCGACCGGGTTCATCTCTGGGAATTCTCGGAAGACGGGCAGCAAGCGCAGCTTACCCATTCCTCTGCCGAGGTGGGCTCCGAACTGCCGGTGAGCTCGTTGTTGCATGAAACCTTTCCCTATATCTTCGACCGGGTCAGAAGTCTCGAGAACGTCTGCGTGTCCCAGCTGGAGGATCTGCCGCAGGCAGCGTGCGTTGACAAGCAGTATTTGGAACGGTCTGGGATACGATCGTTCATGATGATCCCGCTTCTTGTCGGCGGCACCTTCTCTGGGGCCCTGAGCCTGGCGTGCGTTAGAACCGAACGAGCATGGTCAAACGAAGACCTATTCAATTTCCAGCGCATCGGCTCGGTCCTCGCGGGCGCACTTGATCGCAAGCGCTCGCATCGTCTGCTCGAACAGCGGATGCAGTTCGAGATGCTGCTCACGGACGTGTCGGCTTTATTCATCAAAGTGCCGCTTAGTGATGTCGATGGCGAGATCGAGCAGGCCCTGGCCCGGATAGCGGACTTCTTTCAGGCAGACTGCTGTGGATTGATCGGGGTCCGTAGCGTAGACAAATTTGCATGGGTGAGTCACGCGTTCTATGCGGAAGGAGTTGAACGCATTCCGCCGGATATCAATCTTGCGGCCCTGTTCCCTTGGTCGTATCAGATGGTCGTCGAGCTGGGGCGTTACGTCAACGTTACACGGATGTCTGATTTCCCTCCTGAGGCCGATACGGACCGACGGTCCTGGGAGGCTATTGGCGTCCGATCGTCGCTCGTCATTCCGCTGTTTGTAAGAGAGAAGCTAGATAACCTTATCTTCATCATCTTCATCAATGACCTATGCGAGAAGGGTTCCTGTCGTGAGGAATATATACCGCGGCTGCGCTTGGTGGGGGAAATATTTGTAAGTGCCCTTGCCCGCAAGCGCTCGGACGAAGAGGTGAAAAACTCGGAAGAGAAGTTCCGCGAATTCTTTAAGAACACTCCGGACTATTGCTATATCGTCGATCCGGAAGGGACCATCCTGCATGTCAATCATGCGGTCCTCCGGACGCTTGGCTACGAGCGGGATGAACTTGTTGGCGGACCCTTGGCGAAGATCTATGCTCCCGAGTCGCTTCCGAAGATGCGGAAACTTTTTGCTCAGTGGAAAGCGGAGGGGCATATCGAGAACGAGGAAATGATCATAATGACTAAAAATGGTCGGAAGCGCGTCGTATTGCTGAACGTCGGCGCGGTACGGGACGAGCACGGAAATATCCTGTACTCTACTTCCGTGCAGAGCGACATAACCGAGCGGAGGCAGTTATATGACCGGATCCAGGACGCCGCGGATGAGTGGCATAAAACGTTCAATACCATCCAGGACATCATCATGATCTTGGACCGGGAGTTCCGGATCGTGCAGGTGAACGACGCGGCAGTGAAATTCTTCGGTCTGCCCCAGGAGAAGATCATCGGCGTTCCGTGCTACCAGCTTATGCACGGAACGGAGCGCCCGATGGACACATGCCCCTATGAAAAAATGCACAAAACCAAGGGCCATGAGGAAACGGATGTGTATGATGAGCAGCGGGGAATGTGGTTCCATGTCATTGTCGATCCGCTCCAAGATAAGAAGGGCGAGGTAATCGGCGTCGTCCACACAGTCAAGGACATAACCGCGCGCAAAAGAACTGAGGAAGAGATCAGGAAGGCATATGATCAGATCGCGATTCTGAAGGACAAACTCGAAGCCGAGAATATTTACCTCCGAGAGGAGATCGGCATGTCTCGGGAGGACGGGGCCATCATCGGCCATAGCGACGCGATCAACTATGTTCTCTACCGTATCGGCCAGGTGGCACCAATGGACGCCACGGTTCTGATCGTCGGTGAGACGGGGACGGGGAAAGGACTGGTCGCTCGGGCCGTGCATATGGGAAGCAAGCGGAAGGACCTGCCGATGATCCACGTTAACTGCGCAGTGCTTCCCGCGAACCTGATCGAGAGCGAGCTATTCGGAAGGGAGAAAGGTGCATTTACCGGAGCCCAAGCAAGGCAGATCGGCCGTTTTGAGCTTGCCCATAAAGGAACCCTTTTCCTCGACGAGATCGCTGAGCTGCCCGTCGAACTTCAGGCGAAGCTGCTCAGGGTCGTCGAAAGCGGCGAATTCGAGCGGCTCGGAAGTCCGCATACGATCAAGGTTGATGTCCGGATAATCGCTTCGACGAACCGGAACCTCGCGGAGGAGATCCGCAAAGGCCGTTTCCGGGAAGACTTATTCTACCGGGTGAACGTCTTTCCCATCACGGTGCCTCCACTCAGGCAACGGACGGAGGACATCCCGTTGATAGTCTCCGCTCTTGTAGAACGACTGAATAAGCAGATGGGAAAGCGGATCACTATGGTCCCTCGGGAGGTCGAGCGAATATTGCAGAGCTATGCCTGGCCAGGGAATGTTCGTGAACTGGAGAATATCGTTGGGCGGGCGGTCATCACGACTCAGGGTTCCGTCCTGCAGCTCGCAGACCAACTCGTTGATAGCAGTCCACTTGCCAGTGAGCCGGGGGAGGCGATGGCCACCGGACTTAAGGAAGTAGAGCGGTGCCATATCCTGAAAACGCTTGAGGCTGTAAATTGGAAGATAGAAGGCACCACCGGGGCGGCGCAAGCCCTCGGGCTCAAGCCCAGCACACTTCGTACGCGGATGAAAATGCTCGATATCCGGCGTTCAAAAAATTTATCACGAGATGGAATCTGATAATTACTTCATGCAACATCCTTTGACACGTCACTTTCGCCTCTGTTTGATGCATGCAGTGTCAGGCCCCGTCGTGAATCCGGCCTTCCTTTTTTGATTACTAGATCAACGAGCAAAATCCCCTGAATATTAATCGTCTTTAAAATAGAAATGACAGTTTCAGATACTCTCCTCTGTCCTTCTTGTCAAAAGGTTTTTCCCCCTTGGTCAAGTGTCTGTGCACAGTTTTAATCCATGCCTCGGTGTCTTCGTGGTAATGCACCATTTTTTACTATTTTATACGTAAGAAATTTATCTTCTTCCGGCCACTCTTAAGTTGCTGAATCCAGCAGTAAGATATACCTTCTTTCTTGCTTTTCTTGCTGCATTACTTATGCAGCGTTCAATTAAACATATGCAGATATTACAAACTTCCCACGAAATGCCGAGGGGGCCACGCTATGCCGTGACCGCGCGGCCGTGGCCTGTCCATACATTTCTACATAATTTTGCACATTTCATCACATTATAGCGTGGCTGTGTTTCAAATAATATTTCTTATCAATAGGATAGAAGTTTTATCGGTAATATTTGATGTCTGGCACATGCCTTGCTCTATCTGAACTGTCATTATCATAATTTATAGAACGCCTATCGTATTTTTTACTTCGTTAAGGAGGGAACGTGAACACTGTCAATATATTTCTCCGGGCCCATCCTGAAAAGCGCGATGAATTTCTTCAAACAATGAATTCCCTGCAGTGCGGCCTTAAACAAGAGACCGGTTTTTTGAAATCCTCTTTTTTCCATGATATGAGCGATCTCAACGTTTTTCATTTGGTCGAAGAGTGGGAAACGAATGATTCCATGGAGCGATATATACGGTCCGAACGGTTCAGCATTCTCATGGGCGCGCTGAAAGTGCTGTGTGTAGAGTCCGAGGTCAGATATCATATCTCTTCCGACAAGTTGGGCGTGAAGATAAGCGAGGTATGAGAAACCGACGCCGAAACGGAGAATATGCTTTGTCAGGAGGCAATATGAGCGATACGAAACACAAAGTAACTCTTTTCATTCTGATCCTGGCGGCAGCGTTTTTGAACGCCGCGCCCCTATGTGCGGAGACAAGCGAAGAGGAACTGGCGAAAAAGACCCTGAACCCGGTTGCCGATCTGATCAGCTTGCCGTTTCAGTTCAACGAGGATTACAACATCGGTCCGAATGGTGCAGCGCAAATTACGCTGAACATTCAGCCAGTCATTCCCATTTCGCTGAATCAGGAGTGGAACCTCATCCTTCGGACCATCGTCCCGGTCATCTATGCGGAATCGACGGCACCGGGCGTCGAAGATTCGAGCGGGTTGGGCGACACCACGCAGAGCTTCTTCTTTTCGCCGAAGGAGCCGGTCCAAGGCTGGATCATTGGCGTCGGGCCCGTGTTATACTATCCGACGGCAAGCCATGACGCGCTCGGCGCCGGAAAGTGGGGTATAGGCCCGACTTTCGTGGTGCTGAGGCAGGAATTCGGATTCACCTACGGCCTCCTTGCCAACCATATCTCGTCTTTCGCGGGCGACAGTGCCCGGGCGGACATCAGCGCTACGTACCTCCAGCCGTTTTTCGGCTACACCACGAAGACCTACACATCACTCTTTTTGAACACCGAGTCCACCTACAACTGGAAGAACGACCAGTGGACCGTTCCGATCAACCTTTCGGTAAGCCAGATTCTCAAGGTCGGCGGCCAGCCTTTGAGTTTGCAGCTCGGATACCGCTACTATGCCGAGGCCCCAACTGGCGGACCCGACTGGGGTCTGCGCTTCACACTAACCTTCCTGTTCCCGAAGTGAGGAAGAAGTGAGGAAGGAGGAGGATAAAGGGATCATACAGAAAAAATAATCGCATACACAATCATTGCTCAGCAGGAAGCTTTAACGAGACGAAAAGATTTGAAAAGCGAACACTGTTTCTTCTAAGGAAGAACAGCGAATGAAAGGAGATACTCAAATGAAGGGAGCTATTAAAATGATAAGGAGAATTGTCGGAATGGTTGCGGTGATATTGATGATGGCGGCATCCGCAGGATATGCGGCTGAGCCGCAGGGTTGGAGTTTCTCGGTCATGCCTTATGCGTGGCTCGCGGGTTTTCAGGGCAGCATGACTGTGGCCGGGCACACCATAAACTTTGACAAGTCATGGAGCGATATCTCCGAATATGTGGATCAGGGCGGTTCGGTGCTCGGAAATGTCCAGTACAACCGGTTCCTCTTCTTTGTACAGGAGGATTACGTGAAATTTCAACATCTTTCACCGACTGTGGATGGTGGGGCCAACCGTGGATCAACGCAGCCGATTGTTTTAGTCAGCGAGGCGGGTGTTGGCTATAAGGTTGACGGTTGGATGGAAGGTCAAACGTTCGATCTGGAGGTCGGCGTCCGTAATTTTCATTTGACTAATCATCTTGATGTTTACAACGTGGGTATATTTAGTAATACGAGAAATGTTACGGACGGGATGTTTTGGTTGCGGCCTCACGTCCCATTGTTCCCGTCGGATATCAAAGGTCTTAGTCTCGTTGGTGGGTTCGGCATTGGCGCCGGCAATTCAAAGTTCGACTATGAACTGTCGCCGACGCTCAGGTACGAGTTCACCGACAGTATTGCAGGGGTCTTCGGTTATCGCCGTCTCGGTTGGGATTGGAACACAAGTAGTAACAGCAACAACAAGATAAATGTCTCGATGGCCGGATTGATGGTCGGTATCGACGTGACGTTCTAACACGAGGGGAGGAGATTCCGGCGCCCTATTGTTTAACCGGCAAGATCGAAAAGGTCACCATTACGTGAAGGAAATGAAGCCCCGCAGCAGGTTATTCTGAGCGGCTTACCATGAGCCGGCTGACAAGCTGTCGGTTATGGGCAACGTGGGATGTGAGAACTGGCAGAATTTTGCGAGAGATGTCAGCGTTTCTGTGATCTCCGACGTATCGGCGAATGTTACGTTCAATGACCATTACTAGGACACTTGGCATGTCGCTCTCGACGCCCAGTATGCACTGCGATGGTACGAGTACATGTGGTCAGGCGACCTGACGATGGATGCGAACCGCGGGCCGCTCGCCCCGGGGCGGGTGTCAGGCGAGTACAGCAACCTATTTTTACTGGTCCTGACCGTTCTCTTGAATGGAAAGATGTAAGGCGCATGCTTCCGGCTGTATAGGGGAAGAACGTTGCTGGAAACACGACACTCTCATAAAGGAGGAATGAATTAAGATGATTAAACAAAGAGTCAGAATAAGTCTGGTATTGCTGGGGCTCGCGGCTCTGGTCATGGCGGGCTGTTTCTCTAGCAAGAGGGCCGAATCCGTTAAGTTCTCCGGATTCCTGGATCCCGATTATAAATTGCTCCAGAAGGGCGGTCCGGGCCAGGCCCTGTATCAATATGTCAACCCGAATGTGAACCTGGCTTCGTACCACAAAATACTGCTGGACCCGGTTACCATCCTGCGTCCCGCTGACGCAAAGGGCGAAGTATCGAAAGACCTGCAGACGGTAGCGAACAATTTCTACAGCCAACTCGTACAGGAGCTGTCCAAACAAAATGAAATGGTGAGGGAGCCCGGGCCGAACACCATACGAGCCCAGGTTGCGCTCACCGAGGTCAAGTCAGGTTCAGGCGCGATGCAGGCCATCACTACCATTATCCCCGTCGGATTGGTCGTTTCCATTGCGACGAACTTTGTTACGGGGAAACCGCCTTTTTCGGGAGAGGTAAGCGTTGAGATGCGGGCTACCGATTCTCAAAGCGGTGAACTTCTGGCCGCGGGTGTCGACCGGAGAATCGCCGACAAGAGCCTTAAGACCGCGATAGGCACTTGGGATGCCCTCACCAAGGTTACGGAAACATGGTCCAAGATGTTCGCGTTCAGGCTATGCAAGGAGCAGGGCAGAAATGACTGCGTTTCACCATTCCCGGCAAAGTAGCAGCGCAGCTAAACAGTATCTGAAAGCGATTGCGCATAGAGGGCAATTACTTGGCTTTGTGGAGCGGAGGAATGGTTCAGCCGAGCTGTTCTTCCAGACCGTTATTCTATCGGCATTCTGATAATGCCATTTTTCATTGTTGCACTGGTTCCGGTCTATGTCATTTCGTACAAGAAGCTCTGGACACGGATCGCGGCCTACGTGGACGAAGCTGAATATTCGCCAGCGGGTTCATGATGTTAGGCTGGATGGCGAAGAGGCAACTTTTGATACGAAGGGACTTTGTGTAATGTGATATCCGCGATGCAGGTTCTTGATGTTTTGGTCTCGCGAAGAATGAAAGACTGGAGGAGGAGAATACATGCGACGAACGATCTTAGCGGTGCCAGCGGTTTTGGGGGGGGCAGCGTTGGTCCTCATGATGCTCATTGCAGCTTTGCCGGCAACTGCGCAGCAGGCAAATCCTTGTGGCGATGACTTCGATAAATACTGCAGCGGAGTCACTCCCGGAGGCGGCATGTTGTTACAATGCTACGAACAGAACAAAGCCAAAATGTCCGCGGGCTGCGTTGGCTGGGCTGAAGCAGCGAAATCGTACGCCGGAATGGTGAAGGCAGCGTGCGCTGATATGATAAATGGGAACTGCAGTTTCGCAAAGGACGACCCCCTGGGGATGGTGAACTGCCTTCAGAGCAACTACCTCGATTTGTCCTTGGACTGCCGGAGACAGCTGACCATATTCAAAAACAATTTTCCTCCTCCGGCGACGGCGCAATAGCCAAGCAGGTGACTCTGCTCAGGAAGGCTGCTTTAGTACATGCTACTGCAGGCAGAAATTGAGGACAGGACCAATGGGTGCAACGTATAAATCCCCATCTTTCCTCGACGTGCTTGGACGTCGCTGGCAGTGAAGAGAGTGCAGTAATGGCTGGCGTAATGATGCATTAGATTTATGAACGATGCAAAAAGGACTCGGCATTTAGCATAGTGCGGGCCGAGATAGGGACGGAAGGACAGCATGAAGAGTGTTGAGCAGATGCAGTTTATAGAAAGCGAAATCTCGTTCAGGACTTACCGGCGATTAAAAAACGTTGCTTTACATTTTACGGAAGCCGGAGAAGGACGGGCATTCATCGTGGCTTCGGTCTCCGGTGAAGAGGATGCTGCGACGGCAGCAAGGGCACTATATACAATGCTCGCAGACGCATTGTTTGACCATCACATGGAGATCATCCACGAACGGATATTCGGAAGTCTGAGTGCGGAAACCGCGGTGCTGCATGAGCGGAAGACAGCGCTGTTTGAGAGGCAGATTCCTGCAGACGGTTCGGTTACTTATGTTGAGGGCAATCCGTCTTGGGGAGAGGGCCTTGCCGGGATGATCATTCATGCTGTCTCTTCGGACAGTGCGGATGATGTCTGGACGATCATGGATGGGGGAAGCCCCTGCGGACGCGGATGGCGCAGGAAAGGTTCAACATATCTCATGCTCCAAAACATACAGGGACAGGGATACAGCAGGCCCGGACAGGTGCGGGAGATGCTGGATCGGGCTAAAGGCATCCTACGCCGCAACGGAGCGTCCTATAAGGATGTAGCACGAACATGGCTCTATATTTCCAAAATATTGGACTGGTACCCGGAGTTCAACAAGGCACGAAGCGAAAAATATGGTGAATTCGGAATCATGCCCGGTCCCGGTGACACCAGGCTTCTGCTTCCTGCAAGCACCGGTATAGGCGCTGATACGTCATCAGGATCGGCAGCTGCAATGGATCTGCTTGCAGTCGTAGAAAATGGCAACATGACTTCGCTGGTAAGAAAACTAAGCAACCGGAAACAGCTCGATGCCTTTCGTTACGGCGCTGCATTTTCGCGAGCGGCTGTCGTCGAGGAAGACGATGTTATGCTCATCCAGGTTTCGGGTACCGCAGCCATAGACGAGCATGGCATAAGCCTCTATCCTGGCGATGTCCGCTCCCAGATCGACTGCACGTTCGATAAAATCAAGGCACTGCTCAGCCAGGAAGGGGCCGCACTTAAGGATATCTGCGCAGCAACCGTATTTGTGAAGCGGTCCGAGTATATGAAGGTATTTTGGGAGGTCGCTGCTTACCGTGGACTGGAGAATTTCCCGGCTGTTTGTGTTGTAGCCGATGTCTGCCGGGAAGAACTGCTGTTTGAAATAGATGCGGAAGCAGTGGTGAGAAAGGAATCAAGATGCGTATAGTCTCAATCCTGTTCATCATCTGTTTATCCTTCTCGGCACAGGCACAAGCTGATGAGAGCCAGCTCGCCCCCTACGTCGGCTCTGCGAGTTGCCGGGAGTGCCATGAGAAATTCTATCAGCTCTGGTCCACCTCCATGCACGGACTTGCCATGCAGCCATATACGGCGGCCTTCGCAAAGGAAAAGCTCACACCTCATCAGGAAGATATTTTGATCGGAAACGATAAGTATCACGCCGATATCGAGGAAGGCGTCGTGGTTGAGACCGGCCAGAAGGGGACGAAGAAATACACGATGGAGCATGTGCTCGGCGGCAAGAACGTCTATTACTTCCTGACGCTCTTCGAAAAGGGCAGACTCCAGACTTTGCCGGTGGCCTATGATGTCAACAAGAAGGAATGGTTCGATACGGCTGCCAGTGGCATACGCCACTTCCCTGGTGGGGAGAGGGGTGCAGTCGTAAACTGGAAGGAATCGCCCTACACGTTCAATACCGCATGCTACAGTTGCCACGTGAGCCAGCTCTCGACCAACTACAATCCCAAGACCGACTCTTACCACACCACCTGGAATGAGCCGGGCATCAACTGTGAGACCTGCCATGGCCCGGCGGCGGAGCACAATAAAATCGCTAAATCCACTCCCAAAGGTCAGCCCCTGACTGAGTACGGGCTCATCAGGACCAAGATCATGACCAAGCAGCAGAGGAACGACCTCTGTTCGAGCTGTCATGCAAAAGCAAGCCCGCTTACTACAGAGTATGGGTCTGGAGAGCGGTTCTTTGACCATTTTGATCTCGTGACCCTGGAGGACGCCGATTTTTATCCTGACGGACGCGACCTGGGCGAGAATTATACCTTGACCTCGTGGCGAATGAGCCCCTGTGCAAAATCAGGACAGATCGACTGCATCCACTGCCATACTTCCAGCGGTCGATACCGGTTCAAAAAAGAGAAGTTCAATGATGCCTGCCTTCCCTGCCATGCGGACAAGGTGAGCAATCCGACGGAACATACGCACCATTCTGCGGAAAGCGAGGGAAGCAAGTGCATCTCCTGCCATATGCCCATGACTTCCTTTGCGCGCATGAACCGGAGCGACCATTCGATGCTTCCTCCGGCGCCGGCAGCTACCATGGCGTATGAGTCGCCGAATGCCTGCAACGTCTGTCACAAAGACAAAGACGCAGCATGGGCCGACAAATATGTACGGCAATGGCGTGCTCGGGACTACCAGGCGCCAGTCCTCAAACGCGCGGCGCTTATCGACGCGGCCCGCAAACGGGACTGGTCCAAATTACCGGATATGCTTGCTTATATCCAGAGCAAGGAGCGGGACGAGGTTTTTGCTACCTCGCTCATCCGGCTTATCTCCCCGGTGCAGGACCAAAAGGTCCTTGCCGCACTTCTCATCGCAGCCAAGGATCCGTCGCCTCTCGTGCGCGCTGCAGCAGTCCAGGCACTGGGATTGATACCGACCACGGAAAGTCTGCAGGCCCTGATCGAAGCGACGGGTGATGAGTTCCGTCTCGTAAGGGTAAGGGCCGCGGCCGGGATCGCGACTTTCCCGCGGATGACAGCACCGGGTATCTATCAGACGCAGTTAAAAAAGGCGAACAAAGAATACCTCGCCTTCATCATGGCCCGGCCCGACCAGTGGACGTCCCATTACAATATGGGCAACTACCAACTCAGCCGCGGCGAGACCAAAAAGGCGGTTGTTTCCTACCGGAAAGCGCTCAAAATCGAGCCCCAAGCGGTCATGGCAATGGTGAACTCATCCATTGCCTATGCCCAGTTGGGAGAGAACGACAAGGCAGACAAATCCCTGCAGGCAGCGCTCAAAATTGCACCCGATAATGCAGCTGCGAACTTCAACATGGGTCTTGTGAAGGCAGAAAAGAACGAGCTCAAACAGGCCGAGAAATATCTCAAGAAAGCGATCAAGTCTGATCCCCAGATGGCGCAGGCGGCCTATAACTTGTGCATCATTATCTCGAAGGACCGCATCAACGAAGCAGTGGCCTGGTGCCGAAGGGCAGCAGAACTCAGGCCGCAGGAACCCAAATATGCTTATACGCTTGCTTTCTATCTCGAGCAGAAGGGGGACAGGGATGAGGCTATCGGCACGTTACAGGCAATCCTCGAGAAGTATCCGCAGGATAAAGATGCCGAGATGCTTCTCAAGGAACTATCGGAAAAGGAACAATGACCATAGAACGGAATCAGGGTGGTGACCTGCGCCCTATTAAACAGGTGAAATGGTGATAAATAAAACCCACAGGGAGGGGTGGGCGAGCGAAACAATAAGACGCGTCATCGCTTAATTTGTTGGGCCTGTTGCAAATGGAGAAACATGCAAGGGATTTCATGGAGAACAACTATTTCAACCAGGAGGAAAGCATGCGACACGTTATGATATATCTGGTCGTGTTCAGTATTGTTATGGTGGTGGATGGGTGCGCGACTGCACAGCAGAAGGGGCCAGTGGAGGTCGTGACAGAGGGCTGCAATCAGGAGATCGGGTCCTTTTGTAAGAACGTAACGCCCGGTGAGGGGCGCGTCCTCGCATGCCTATATGCTTACGGCGACAAGCTCTCGAATCGCTGCGAGTATGCGCTTTACGATGCGGCCAGCCAGCTCGAACGGGCGGTGAATGCGCTGGCCTATACGGCGAACGAGTGCCGGGATGATCTGAAAGCCTATTGCTCCGATATCAAACCCGGCGAGGGGCGGCTGCTCCAGTGCATCGACAAGAACAGCGCACAGATCAGTAGTCGGTGCAAGCAGGCCATGAAGGACGTAGGGTTGAAATAAACTATGTTATTCGTCTTAGAAGGGCAAGGCGTAAGGTTGCATACATTATTCATGGTAGAAAAGCCCCATGGTCCGAACAAAAGGAGATGAATCATGTCTTCAGGGGATAAACAAAAAAAAACACTCTCCTGGAAGTCATCAGTGGAGAAGTTCGAACAGATCGTCGTTGTTGCGCTGGCCATTCTGCTGGTTGTTATCGTAGCGTCCAATCTGGCCGTTGTGGCCTATCTCGTCTTTCGCAAGCTATGGGCATTCGGAAACAGCGTCGATACCATCACAGAGGTCCAGCAGGCGGCTCTGAATAGCTTTTCCGGGGTACTGCTGGTGCTGCTTGGGCTTGAACTGCTTGACACAGTCAAGGTCTATTTTTTGGAACACAGCATCCGGGTTGAGGTGATTCTGCTTGTCGGCCTGATCGCTATGGGGCGGCACGTTCTGCAGATCGATCTGCACCAAATCGATCCGCTGGTCCTGCTCGGGTTCTCCAGCCTGCTCTTGGCGCTTGCGGTCAGTTATTTTCTTGTGAAACGGGCACAATTCTCTGCCTCTCGATTCGGGAAGCATGGTTGCGAAGAGAGTGAAGAAATCTTGACAGGAAAATGAGCATGGCGCCTGCACTGCGCGTCTGGATCCTGAGCGCCCGGCTGGTGACAGCCAGCATGACTGGACGAGACCGGTGATGGTTGCATCAGAGATAAAGGCCGTGACTACTTGTAATAAAGACAGCAATGCCAAAGGTTAGTCAACTGGTTGCATGCACATTACGAGGTGACCTTCGAGATGTGCTTTAGGCCGACACGACGAACGAACGTCGTTTTATCGGCTCTCCACCCTTACTATACAGAAAAAGCGTTTAAATAACGATGACGAAGAAATATGATCAGGCGTTTGTAACCAGAGGAGTTCCATGCTGAAAATTAAATATCATTTGTTTCTTCCGGCAATCGCGTTCGTTGTTGCGTTTTCAGCATGTGCTTCTACAAAGATTGCCAAAACTTGGAAGGACCCTGAGTATCATGGATACCCCAAAAAAGTACTAATTCTCGGCATGACCAGAAACCCTACCGTCCAGATCATGTTCGAGAACCAACTTGTCGAACAGATGGGACAGCACGGCGTGGCCGCTCTCGCCAGTCACGAGTTTTTGCCTGATGATTTAGTCATTGACAGGGAAGCCCTGTTGACGCTGGTCAAAGACCAGGGAATTGATACCGTATTCATAGCCAGACCCGTCAGCCGAAAGGAACTCCAGACGCTTCGGCCCGGGGGAATGACGCATGTGACCGGAGTTTACTCTTCTGATGACGGCGACTTTACAGTAGCGATTTCTGCAAATGGATATAAGCCCGGCACGTACGCTGAGGAGGACGTTTCAATGGAAATGGCGCTTTATGACGTTGGCACGAAAAAACTTATCTGGTGGGCTCTTGCATCAACATACATTTGGAATACACCTGAGGAGGAAATTAAGCCGGGAGTGCGCCGCATTATGAAGCTACTGCTCAATGATAAGATCATTCCATGATGTTGCGCGGAAGTCGAGGACCTTTGCAAGGCGAGGTTAGTTTCGGGCCACGCGGGGCACCATCGCCTCCATGCTTTTCGGTTGTGCTGTCTTACAGACACATTTAGGTATGCGGGTTAGGCGTCGGAATCGGCGCGATGTTTTCTCTCAAATAAAAAATATTGCATTTGTGATCTTATTTCTATTCAGGTGTCATATGGTTCGCTGACTTTGTGCCGATTGCCGAGCGAATTGCTACCTTTGATAACAATAGCACGATCTGGGCCGAGCTGACGATGTATTTACAGCCGATCTTCGCGTTGGACTGCGCAAATACGCTCGACCCGTCGCGTCCGGAATAGAATACCAGAAGACCTTCGTCTCGCTGCTTAAAGACGACTTGAAAACTTTGCTGGCGGACGGTTCGCAAGGCTGTTATTCGCCACACGCTGAGGTGGGGCGGGAACCCGGCAACCAGAGAAAGGAACCTACGACGAAGAACCTGCTCACCATGACAGCAGTGATCGAGGTGGGAGCTGGGTTGGCGCTGGTGGTGTTGCCATCAGCGGCCGTCAATCTCCTGTTCGGTTCATCTCGCGATACGACTGCCGCATTGGCGGTTGGACGTTTGGCAGGTGCGGCTCTGATCGCACTGGGAGTCGCCTGCTGGCTCGCGCGCCTTGACGGGCAGAGCCGTGCAGCTACGGGGCTGGTTGCGGCGATGTTGTTTTACAATGCTGCCGCCGTTTCGATCCTCGTGTCTGCGGCTATAGGCTTCGGGCTGTCCGGCGTTGCCATGTGGCCGGCAGTTGTCCTTCACACGACAATGTCCGTTTGGTGCATTGCGTGCCTTCGGACCATCGGATCATTAGAAGGAGGTGAGAAAAGAGCTAGATGAAATGAAGGAAGACCTTCGATACAGATACTCGGAGGAACACTTTGCCATGGATCTCCATGGAGAACACTATTTCAACAAGGAGGAGAGCATGAGAACAAAAATAGTATTCGTCCTCGCCGTAATCGTAGTCGGTCTTGCTATTATCGCCAGCCCGACATTTGCGGCGGACAAGAAACCCAACATAGTCGTCATCATGGGGGATGACATCGGCATGTGGAACATCGGCGCCTATCACCGGGGCATGATGGCCGGGCAGACGCCGCACATGGACAAGATCGCCAAGGAGGGAATGTTGTTCACCGACTATTACGCTGAGGCAAGCTGTACGGCAGGTCGCGCGAACTTCATCACTGGCGAGTTGCCCATCCGCACCGGCATGACCACGGTCGGCCAGGCCGGTGCGTCGGTAGGCCTGCCTGCCGAGGCGGTTACCATTGCCACGGTGCTCAAGGACATGGGGTATGCCACCGGCCAATTCGGCAAGAATCACCTTGGCGACAAGAATGAGTTCCTACCCACCGTCCACGGCTTCGATGAATTCTTCGGCTACCTGTATCACTTGGATGCGATGGAAGATCCGGCGCATCCCAACTATCCGCAGGAACTGTTGAATGTCGTTGGCCCGCGCAACATGGTTCATAGCTGGGTCACCGACAAGGATGACCCTACCGAAATGCCGCGCTGGGGCAAGATTGGCAAGCAGAAGATCGAGGACGCCGGCCCGCTCTATCCCAAGCGCATGGAAACGGTGGACAACGAGATTCGCGACCTTGCCATCAAGTTCATGGAAAAGGCCAAAAAGGAGGGCAAGCCGTTCTTTGTCTGGTTGAATCCGACGCGCATGCACATCGTCACGCATCTCTCCCCGAAGTATGAAGCGCTACGCAATTCGAAGAATGGCTGGACGATAGAGGAAGCCGGCATGGCGCAGTTCGATGACGACATCGGTTTGGTGATGCAGAAGCTCAAGGAAATGGGTGAGGATGACAACACCATCGTCGTCATCACCACCGACAACGGCACCGAACTCTTCACATGGCCTGACGGCGGACAGACGCCGTTCGCACAGAGCAAAGGAACCGTCCTCGAGGGCGGTTTTCGCGTGCCGTGCATCCTGCGCTGGCCCGGCCATGTACCGGCGGACTCGGTGCAGAACGGCATCTTCTCCGGCATGGACTGGTTGCCCACCTTTGTGGCCGCGGCTGGTAATTCGAACATTACAGAAGAATTGCTGAAGGGCAAGAAGATAGGCGATCGGACTTACAAGAACCATCTGGATGGCTACAACCAGATGGACGCCATCACCGGCAAAGGTCCGTCCGCTCGTCACGAAATCTTCTACCTCGGCGAAAGCACGCTCGGCGCGGTGCGTATTGACGATTACAAGTTCCGCTTCATCGACCAGCCCCAAGGCTGGCTGGGTGAAAAGACCAGGCCCGATGTACCTTACATAACCAACCTTCGCCTCGATCCGTTCGAGCGCACGGGTTGGCCCAGCAACGGGACCAAAGACGGCACCCAGCAATACTTCGATTGGTTCAAGTACGAATTCTGGCGCTTTGTGTTCGTCCAGCAGGTGATGGCCAAGGAAATTCAGACTTTCCTCGATTTCCCACCGATGCAGCGGGGCGCGAGCTTCAACCTTGACGCAATCAAAGCGGAGATGGCGAAGAGGATGGCCGAGGCGGAGGCGGCCGCCAAAGGACCCAGCCAGTAAATCGGAATGATCTTCACGGCGGGCGGCTCGCAAGGGCCGCCTGCATCCTTCGACGAACGGGCGCATTACTTAGAGAAGGGATCATTATCGTTATGAATAACAACATCATCAAATTGGCAGCACCGGCATTCCTGTTTGCGGCTGTCCTCGTAGTTACTTCCTGCGCCACCCCCAAAGGCACAATGGATATCGCCGCTGTTGAAACCCCGGATGGGGCGATTATCGTGGAAACGTTCGCAACGACTGCGACTGTCAAGACGATTGACGTTGCCAAGCGTAAACTGACGCTCGTATTCGAGGGCGGCAGCAAATCTACTTACAAGGCCGGGCCCGAAATCGTCAACTTCAGCCAGATCCAGGTCGGCGACCAGGTCAAAGCAACGGTGACCGAAGAGGTAGCGATATTCATCGGCAGCGGCGCACTGCCCAGCGGGATGGCCGCAACCGGTGTGGCACTCGCCCCCGTGGGCGCGAAGCCGGGCGGCGTGTTCGTGGATACCGAGCAGATAACCGCTAGTGTCACCGGCGTAGATGCCGAAAAGCGGAAAGTCACGTTCCAACTTCCCGATGGCACCACAAAGACGGTTAAAGTCGGCAAAAAGGTGGACCTCTCCAATGTGCGTCCGGGCGATAATGTCACTGTGCAGGTCAGCGAGGGTCTCGCTATCACTGTTGAAAAGCTATGACTCTCATGACCCAAAGGAAACAAAATGACCCGAGTTAAAACGCTGTGGAGGTAGAATCATGAATAGGAGTTGAGGAAAGAGACTCCGCAAGATGAAAGAAAACGTCACAAATGCTCATAAGAGAAACATGCGCCGCACTCTTCGTAGTGAACAACAACGAACAACGGCTAAGGAGGAGAACATGAAAACGAAACTCTTATTTGTGCTCACCGCAATTGTCGTCGGTCTGGCATTCATCGTCTGTCCGGCATTTGCGGCGGACAAGCCCAACATCATCCTGATCGTCTCCGATGACTTCGGCTATGGTGACGCGGGTTGCTATGGCGGAGGCGTGGGGCACGGCATGCCCACTCCAAGCCTCGACCGCCTGTCGGACGAAGGGATGACATTCTTCTCGTTCTATGCCCAGCCCAGCTGTACACCGGGCCGAGCAGCGATGCAGACCGGCCGCATCCCCAACCGAAGCGGCATGACCACCGTGGCTTTCCAGGGCCAGGGGGCGGGCTACCGGCTGCAGAGTGGACTATTGCGTCGGTGCTGAAGCAGGCGGGTTATCAGACCTTCTTCACCGGCAAGTGGCACTTGGGCGAGGCCGATTACGCCCTGCCTATCGCTCAAGGCTACGACGAGATGAAATACGTCTTCCTCTATCACCTCAACGCCTACACCTATGGTGACCCGGCGTGGTTTCCTGCGATGCCTGAGGAGCTGCGCGCGATGTTCAACAAGGTGACCATCGGCGTGTTATCGGGCAAGGCGGGCGGAAAAGCGACCGAGGATTTCAAGGTCAACGGCGAGTACGTTAACACGCCAGAAAAAGGCGTAGTTGGGATTCCCTACCTTGACGAATACGTCGAAAAAGCCACGCTGGAGTATCTCGACAAGGTGGCGAAGTCCGGCAAGCCGTTCTTTATAAGCGTCAACTTCGCGAAGGTGCACCAACCGAATATGCCGCACCCGGACTTCATAAACAAATCCATATCCAAGACCAAGTTCGCTGATTCCTTAGTGGAGAACGATACGCGGATTGGCAGAGTCGTCGACAAGGTTCGTCAGCTCGGCCTCGGCAAGAATACCTACATTTTCTGGACCACCGACAACGGCGCGTGGCAGGATGTCTTCCCGGATTCCGGCTATACGCCGTTCCGCGGCACCAAGGGCACTGTGCGCGAAGGCGGCAACCGCGTTCCTGCCATTGCCTGGGGGCCGAAGATCAAGGCAGGGTCGAAGAATCACGATATCGTCGGCGGACTGGATTTCATGGCCACTTTCGCATCTCTCGCCGGCGTGAAGCTGCCGGAGAAGGACCGCGAAGGCCAGCCGACCATTTTTGACAGCTACGACATTACGCCGGTCCTCTTTGGCACGGGGCCGGACCCACGCGAAGTCTGGTTCTATTTCACCGAGGACGAGTTATCGCCGGGCGCATTCCGGTGGCACCAGTTCAAATTCGTCTTTAACCTGCGTGGAGACGACGGGCAAGCGACCGGTGGTCTTGCGGTAGACACCAATCTCGGCTGGAAGGGTCCGGAAAAGTACGTCGCCACGGCGCCGCAGATATTCGATCTCTATCAAGACCCGCAGGAGCGCTACGACATCCTATCAACCAACTGGACCGAGACCTCGTGGATAGCCCCGATCATGGGCAAAGAAACGCAGCAGCTGATGCAAAGCTACATCAAATATCCGCCGCGTAAGAAGCAGAGCCTCACGTACACGGGGCCGATCACGATTTCAAATTATCAGAAGTTCGAATGGCTCCGGGAGCAACTCAAGAAGGAAGGCTTCAGTCTTGAATTGCCGGGCGGGAATTAGCATTCGGCTGGGCGGCTCCGGGGTATTTCCCAGTTCCGCCCAGTTTTTTAACATGATGATAAAAATTGATTAGGAGCTCTTGATGAAATCGGATCGCTCATATTTTCAAATAAGCCGTGCAGTGACTGTGACACTCTGCATATTGCTGTTTCTGGCCATACGTGTGCATGCCCAGTCAGACCCCTTGCCATCTTGGAACGACGGGTCGGCCAAACAGACGATTATCGAGTTCGTGAAGGCGACGACCGAAACGGCAAGCCCGAAGTATGTGCCGCCCGACGCACGCGTCGCCGCCTTCGACCGGGATGGCACGACCTGGGTCGAGCAGCCGCTCTATGCACAGGTGATGTTTGCGTTCCACCAGGTAGGCGCGCTGGCAAAGAAAGACCCGAAGCTGGCAGGGGTTGAGCCCTTCAAGACCGTTTTGTCCGGTGACCGGGCCGCGATCGCCACGTTAAAGGAGAAGGATTTCGAGAAGATCGTTGCCGCCACCCACACTGGCATGACTGTGGAAGCATTCCAGTCATCCGTGAAGGAATGGCTCGCCACGGCAAAACACCCTCGCTGGGACCGCCCATATACTGAGCTCGTTTATCAGCCGGTGCTCGAAGTGATGAAGTATCTCCGCGAAAACGGCTACAAGACCTATATCGTCACTGGTGGGGGCCAGGACTTTGTACGCGTCTATTCCGAGCAGGTCTATGGCATTCCGCCCGAACAGGTCGTGGGTTCGGCCGCTGATACGAAATTCGGATATGACAAAAACGGTAAAGCAATACTTACCAAGGAGCCTAAGGTTATGCTGGTTGACGATGGGCCCGGAAAACCGTCAGGCATTCATCTAATGATCGGCCGCCGACCCGTGGGGCGGCCTTCGGTAATTCGGTCGGCGATCAGCAGATGCTTGAGTACACCCAAGCAGGTGACGGCGCTCGGCTGATGGTGCTCGTACATCATGACGATGACAAGCGCGAGTATGCTTACGGGCCGAACTCGAAGGTAGGCACCTTCACGGATGCCCTTATGGCAGAGGCGACGAAGAATGGCTGGATCGTGATCAGCATGAAGAACGACTGGAAACAGATATTCTCAACAGAGGGAAAATGAGGTTAAACATCACGTCTTGTTTAATGACCGTTGTCTGGGAGAGCATTTTGCACTGTTCTTTCTGGCACAAAAATATGTGGTCGGTTTGGTGGCAACATTGTCCAGAAGGTAGAACCCTATTTTTATTGGGTGACCGTTACGCTTTTGATGCGGAACGGTAAGATCGTGCTGCAGACCTACGGGGTCTGCATGACCATGGGAAAGGCCTTGGTCAGGTATGGCGAAGGTTTTTGGTCTCGACAAGGAAAGAAAAAAACGCCGGTGCATGCTGCAAACGCGCCGTCAAAAGAAAAGGTCTAGATGAAGGATGAAAAGCGGGCCTTGAAGCGGTTGCGATAGCTTGCTCTTGAGTGGTGTGGTCGCGGTTCCTGCATTGGTGTCCGGTGCACAGGCGCACGAGGCTCGGCCCGCCTACCTGGAGATTTACGAAACAGTGCATGGCAAGGGCTGGAAAGTCATACTGTGCCTCTACGTAGCACTCGAACTGAGGCTCGACAAGAGTTGGAATCCGGGCAAGATTGAACTGATGAAGGAATAAAATCAAGGCTAACACAAGAAGTGCAAAGCTGAAGATTGGAGATTGTGGCATGTATAATCAAACGCTCTCTGACTCATCCCTCATCGGCTGTCCCCACTGCGATCTGCTGCAGCGCCTCCCGGTACTTTCGCCGGGCGAGTCAGCTCGCTGCCCGCGCTGCGATGAGGAGCTGTGGCGCCGTCATGAAGACTCGCTCCACCGGCCGCTTGCGCTGACGATTGCGGCCGCGTTGCTCTACATTGTCGCAAATACCGTTCCTATGCTCGGGCTCACGGTGGTTGGGCGCGAGGCCTTCACCACGGTTTTTGGCGGAGCGAAGCATCTCTGGAACGCCGGGTGGGGAAGCGTTGCGGTGTTGGTGCTCTTCACTGCCGTGGTAGCGCCGGGACTCCAGATCGGTTTGATGCTGGCGATCCTGATCGGGGCGAGGTTCGAGCGACCGCCGAAATGGGTGGGGATGCTCCTCCGCTATTATCCGATTATCAGCACGTGGAGCATGATCGAAGTGATGATCCTTGGCGTGCTGGTCGCGCTGATCAAGATTGCAGATTACGCAAAGGTGATTCCAGGCCTGGCGCTTTTCGTGCTTGGTGCACTGATCTTTCTGATCGCTGCGATCGAAGCAAGCTTTGATCCGCGGGAGGTATGGGAACGGGTCGATTGGGCGGAAACAGCCGCGGGGCAGCCAGCCGCCGGGAAGCATATGACAGAGACGGAGGTGACTTTGTGAGTACAGTTGTGAGTCCGGCCATCCAGACGGCCATGCAGCAGGGCCTTCAGAGCTGCGAGGGTTGCGGACTGCTTTCGCGTCCCGTGCCCGGAGAGGACGAAGGGCGATGTCCGCGCTGCGACCACGAACTTTCCTTCCGAAAGCCGGCCAGCCTGCAGCGGACGTGGGCCTGCCTGATCGGCGCGGCAATCTGCTACATCCCGGCTAACATCCTGCCTGTGCTAACGACGACTACGGCCGCTGGCGCCGAGTCTGACACCATCCTGCAGGGCGTAGTGCTCCTTTGGTCGCCGACCGGATGGCCGCTCTCGCTCATCGTGCTCATTGCCAGCGTCATGATCCCGATCGCGAAGATCTCGGCTATCGCCTACCTGCTCATTTCCGTACAGCGAGGCTCGATCAAGAACAACGAACAGCGGATCCGTCTCTACCGGATGGTCGTGCTCATCGGACGCTGGTCGATGGTCGACGTTTTTGTCGACACCTTCACGGCCTCGCTCGTGCAGCTCCAGCCGCTTATGTCGGTGGAGCCATCGGCGGGTCTTATCTTCTTTGCAGCGGTCGTGGTGCTCACGATGATCGCGGCCGAATCGTTCGATCCCCGGTTGATCTGGGATCCTTCAAGTTCCAAGGAGGTTTATCATGACTGATCGCGAAAATCCGCATCCCGACGTTCCTGAGTCGAAGACCATCGTCAAGAAGAAGACGCGGCTCTCCCTCGTATGGATCATTCCGATCGTAGCTGCGCTCATCGGCGCCTGGGTCGCCGTGACGACGATCATGAACGAGGGACCAAAGATCACCATCGTCCTCAAATCGGCTGAGGGACTCGAAGCGGGCAAGACCAAGATCCATTATAACGGCGTTGACATCGGTACGATCAAGATGATCCGTCTTACTGATGATCACCGGAACGTGATCGCCACATGCAGTATGGCGCCCAAGACCGAGAACTTTCTCGTCGAAGACACGAAGTTTTGGGTGGTCAGTCCGCGGATCTCCGGCGCTAGCGTGTCGGGGTTGGGCACTATCATCTCCGGCGCTTATATCGGTCTGGAGATAGGCAAGTCGTCGACGCAGCAGCGGAACTTCACGGCGCTTGACACGCCGCCACAGGTGTTGAGCGACGTCCCTGGCCGCTATTTTGTGTTGAAAAGCACGGACTTGGGCTCGGTCGACTATGGCACGCCGATCTATTTCCGACGGCTGCTGGTCGGACAGGTCGTGTCGTACGAACTCGACAAGGACGGTAAAACGTTGACCATCAAGGTCTTCGTCAATGCGCCCTACGACCAGTATGTCACGCCGGAGACGCGTTTCTGGCAGGCGAGCGGGATCGACGTATCGCTCACCGCGAGTGGCCTGAGCGTACAGACCCAATCGGTCATGTCCATGCTAGTTGGTGGCCTAGCGTTCGAAACGCCCGCGACTGGTCCGGCACTGCCGCCAGCGGAGACGAGCACGGTGTTTGCTCTCTATAGCAGTAGGGCCGAGGCCTACAGGCCGCCTCCCAAAAATCCGCAAACCTACGTGCTCATCTTCAATCAATCCGTCCGCGGGCTCTCGCCCGGCGCGCCGGTGGAGTTTCGGGGGATCCAGATGGGGCAGGTAGAGGATGTCCGCGCGGAGTTCGATACGAAGACCCTCGAATTTACCATACTGGTGATTATCAGCGTGGATCCGCAGCGGCTCGGGGTGAAGGTCTATGGCCAAAACGCGGGGGCCGGCGAAAACACGGCTGCCCACAGACAGATGATCAACGCCATGGTGTCTCGCGGCCTTCGCGCGCAGCTTAGGACGGGGAGCCTGCTGACCGGATCGCTATACGTGGCGCTCGATATGTTCCCCGATGCGCCGCCCTTCAAGGTGGACTGGTCGCAGAATCCGGTTCACCTTGCGACCGTACCGGGTCAACTCGAGGGGATCGATAAGAGCGTCGCCAGCATCATCAAAAAACTCGACAAGGTACCGTACCAGGAGATCGGCGATGACCTTAGAAAGACACTCGCCGGCGTTGATCAGACACTCACCAGCACGCGTCGCGCGCTTGATGATACCGACAAACTCGTCGATTCGAACGCCGGGCTCAACCGCGATCTGACGAATGCGCTTCGTGAAGTGAGCGAGGCGGCCCGATCGATCCGATCACTCACCGACTATCTCGACCGGCATCCAGAGGCCCTCATCAAGGGGAAGAGCCCCGCGAAAGGAGATTGATATGAGAAGAATACTTTTTGGCCGGACCTGCATCGTCGTCCTAGGTCTGAGCATGGCACTCCTGAGTGCATGCTTCGGCACGTCGCCACAGTCCCGGTTCTATAGCCTTAACTCTTTAAGCAGCCCCGAACCGACTCCGCGCGCCACCTCGGTCAGCAATGGCGCCATCATTGCCGTCGGTCCGGTGGTTATTCCTGATTATCTAGACCGGCCGGAGATCATGACCAGTACCGGCCAGAACGAGATGCAGGTGAACGAATACCGGCGGTGGGCCGAAACCCTGGATAGCAACCTGTCGCGCACCATCGTCGAAAACCTTTCTGAGCTGCTTCCGGCCGAGCACTACACCGTCATCCCCTCGTTGCTCGCGATACAGACGAAAGTTCCCGTCAAGTACCGGGTCATGGTGGATGTGACACGCTTTGATGCCGCTCCTGGTGGGACAGTGATCCTCGAGGCGGACTGGTCGGTCTACGGCATGGATAAAGAAACGCCGGTGATGCATAAGTCCAATATAAGCCAACCGGTAAGCGGGACTGACTTTGCGGACGTGGTAGCGGTCATGAGCAAGACGATTGAGGAATTGAGTCGCGATATTGCAGCGACGGTGACAGATATTGACAAAGGACCATCGAAGAACTGATTGGCCTATCATGTCTGGTTACACAGGAGGGTGGGGAAAGAAATCAGCATGTGGCCGACAGATTGGAGACGGCACTCGCCGGGTCTGAAATGAGATGGCTCCGGCTGTATCTGGTCCCAGTAGTAGGACCGATAACTCAGGAGGAGATAACTATGCATGTCCGGGCACTTGTCGCACGGACCGTTCCTTTCATTGTCGCTGTCGTCCTGTTTTCTGCATCCTTCGCGTCCGGGGCAGCGAAGCAGGCTTCGCAAACGGCGACCGACAAGGCATCCAGCATATCGTTGCCAGCCGCTAAGCCGGCGTCTGTCACGATCCTCAACAGGACGGTTGTCGTGTTCCGATCGACGTTGTACGGCTATTCTCCCCAGGACCGGGCAGCGGTGGCGAGCGACCGCATCGAACAACAGATTCAAAAAGGGGTATTCGGACCGGTCACGAAGCGTGAAGAGCCGGTAGGGACCTTGATTCTAAACAACGGAGAGACCTCTTTTATAATCACTCGTGGCGACCTGGATCCCCTTACGGGCGAGACCATGGCTGAGGTGAGCAGCGATGCTGTCCAACTCTTCACTCTTGTCCTGAAGGAATCACAGGAGCTACATTCGACAAGGAGTCTGCTGAAGTCCATCGGACGCATGATCATGGCCACGGTCCTGTTCGTCCTGATCGTCTGGGCCATTCGGCGATTGTACCGCTGGATGCTTGGCCGGTTGAAAATGGCGTTGCGGCCGCGGCTGGAAAAACTTGCCATCGGCGGGTCGATTTATCTGACGGACATGGTGATGGCCATTCTGCGGTTCTTCCTCGTTCTGGTCGCCTGGGCAACTGGCCTTTTTGCCGCAGACCTATGGCTCACCTACTGGCTGCATCTGTTCCCCTACACCCGCCCTTGGGGGGAAACGCTGCGAGAGCATGCGCTAGCCGGACTTGAGAAGTTCGGTAGCAACATCATCCGTTCCCTGCCTAACGTTCTCATCGTCCTGTTCATCTTCATCGTCGTACGGGCCCTCACCCACCTGGTTAGGCGGCTCTTTTACGCGATAGAGACAGGACAGCTGAAGGTGGCGGAGCAATATGTCGACACAGCTCACCCGACCAGCCGTATCATTGTCGCTGTTCTCTGGATCGTTGCCGTGGTCGCGGCCTATCCGTACATTCCCGGCAGCAATACCGACGCATTCAAGGGAGTGAGCCTGTTCGTTGGACTGCTGATATCCCTGGGTTCCACGAGTGTCGTGGGTCAGGCAGCAAGCGGCCTCATCCTCATGTACTCTCGGTCGCTCAAGCCGGGTGATTATGTGCGGGTGGGTGAAACGGAGGGCACCGTGGTTAACTTGGGCATGCTTTCCACCAAGATCCGCACGCCGAAGAACGAGGCGATCAGCATCCCGAATGGGGTCATGATCGGGACGGCAGTAAAGAACTATACGAGTCTCGTCAAAGGGGAGGGCGTCATCGTTTACACCTCCGTCACGATCGGCTATGATACGCCCTGGCGCCAAGTCTATGCACTGCTGATCCAAGCGGCTGACCGAACCGAAGGGCTGCGCAAGGACGTCAAGCCTTTTGTGTACCAGACCGCGCTTTCCGATTTTTATGTGGAGTATCAGCTCAACGCGTACATCAAAAAGCCTGAGGAGCGTATTCCCGTGCTCGCTGTCCTCCATGCCAACATTCAGGACGCCTTCAATGAGTTCGGTGTGCAGATCATGTCGCCGCATTACCTTGGTGATCCGGCGAAGGCAAAGGTTGTCCCGAAGGATACGTGGTATCAACCCCCTGCAAGTCCGCTGGAGAAAGATCGTCCCTGATGAGGCGGGGTGGTGTGCCAAACGGCATGCACCATAATTAAGAAAGGAGCATACGATGAGGAACAAGAGAATAGCGATCACAACAGTTCTGCTGCTGATCGCGTTCACTCTGCCGGTGATAGCGGGATGCGATTCTGTTACAGTCAAGACGAAACAGTATCTCGGGATGGCGCTTTTATCCGCCCACGTATCCGGCGAGCGTGGAGATCCTCCGGATGGAGCCTCTGAGGCCCCATGAGCGGCTTGGAGAGATCGCTCTCGAATCTCAGGGCAACCCATCGGTGACGGGAATGAAGCTAAAGTTATGGGAAGCGGCGGCCAAGATGGGGGCCAATGCGGCAGTTCTGGTGGCGGACAGGACCATGCACATGGGCGCCATTATGACGGGCCCCTGGTACGGCCGTCAGATATCGCCGGAATTCCAGCGGTTCATCGTAGCCGTCGTCATCCGGGACAGTAGTAACGAAGCCAACAAATTTTACGTAACGGAAGTTTCGCCCAAGAGGAGAATATAATCCTTCGAATAAGACGATGGGGGTGTTCAACTGCAAGATGGCAGGAATGATCACCTTCCTGACCATCGCCAAATGGATCAAGCGGGAACGTGCGACGAGCGCAGAGCGAATTAAATCCTTCAAGGGAGACTAGATGGCACAGCACTTGAAAAACACAATCGAGCGATTTGCCAATTTCTGGTGGGGAGAGAAAGGGTTGACAACTCTCCTGGCGATTCTGATGCTTGGTTTTATTATTGAACCGCTCATCGATACCGACAGCTCAAGGATCGCTGTGGGCATCCTTTTAAGCTGTGTGCTAATATCAGGCGCAGGGAATGTGTCAAAAAAATTGATCCCCCGAATTTTCTTTGGTCTGCTCACGCTCACCGCCATAACGCTAACGTGGCTACAAAAATATTTTCCAGATGGGACCCTGGCAATTTGGGTGGCCCTTTCCTCGCTTGTCTGTCTGATCCTGCTGACCATTGTGATCTTCCGACATGTTTTTCAGGCAGGACCCGTTACTGCTGATCGTGTCCGGGGAGCCGTCGCCGCTTATATCCTCATCGGCTTGTCCTGGTCTTTCATTTACCAATGTATCGATCTGACGCTATCGGGGGCCTTTTCGCTGCCTACCATCCGGGCTTTGCCAGTTGACCACGAGCGGAACCAGAATATCACGTACTTCAGTTTTGTAACGTTGACCACACTGGGCTACGGCGACATCGTTCCGATCCATCGGAGCGCCCGCATGTTCGCCATCGTCGAGGCACTGATTGGTCAGCTCTATCCCGCAACGCTTCTGGCCCGTCTTATTTCTCAGCAGATTAGCGGTGAGCGGGAGGGACCATTGCGGAAATAAAGGGTGAGTTTATGACTCCGAAATGTCAGGATACTGACTGCTTCATTGAACAGGATGTAAAACCGTCTGAATAAGCGTTGGAGCTTAGGAAAATATTGATAACCTACCCCTTGCGGCCAGTTATTTTCTTGTGAAACAGTCACAATTCTCAGCTATAAGGTTCGGGGAGCATGGTCGCGATGGATGCGGAGAATTCTTAACTGGATAAAAAGCGTAGTAAAAAGCGGCCGAGGGGATCATTAGGGCTTGGGGTAAGAACCGGGTGTTTTATCGGTAAAAATGGCAATCAAATGAACAGCGACAGCATAAACACCGCGTATTTCGATATTATCGGTCTATTGATGGAGTAAAATATCCGGGGAGGATATTATGAGAAATATCATGAGAACCATTGAGTGTGTGGTCGCTTCATTCATGCTGATTTTAATATTAGTGACGGCGGGAGTCGCGCAGGACCCGGGATGGCCCCGGCAACGTACGGTAAACGGGAATATTTTGATTACGTATCAGCCGCAGGTCGACGAATGGAAAAACTTCACAGAAATCGAAGGACGTATGGCCTTTTCGCTCACCCCTGCGAGCGGAAAGGAAGTTGTCGGTGTGATGGAAGTGAAAGGACATACCGAGGTTGACAATGAGAATAAGATGGTGTTGATGACTAATTTGATTGTGAACACCCATTTTCCATCTCTGGATCCTGCAAGTGCCGCACAGATGGACCAGATGGTGCGGTCGTTCCTGCCGCCAGCTTATTCAATCTCCCTTCAACGCCTCGTGGCATGTATTCCCAAGAAGGAGTCAGTGTCCGGTGTGCAACTGAAGAACGACCCCCCGGTGATCTTTGTCAGCTACAAACCTGCCATCCTTCTGGATGTAGATGGCCAGCCAGTCCGCGCACCTATCCAGAAAACTGATATGGAATACGTGGTTAATACGCATTGGCCACTTTTTTTCGAAAAATCCAAGGCACAGTACTATTTTTTGGCCGGCGAGAACTGGCTGCAGTCAAGTAGTCTGGACGGACCGTGGTCGGCTGCAAAGAAACTTCCGAAAGACATGAACAAGATAGTCAAGGAACCACAGTGGACAGACTTGAAAAAATTTGTCCCGTTGCATATAGAGCCCAATTACCTGGTGCCTGCAGTTTATTACAGCTCGAACCCCGCGGAAATCATAGTCTTTGACGGTCAGCCGGCGTATGCGCAGATTCCGGGAACACAGTTGGTCTATGCCACGAACACCTCAAACTATCTCTTTTTTTATGCTCCTACGAACCAATATTACTATTTGACTGCAGGCCGCTGGTTCAGTGCAAACAGTCTCGGAGGACCGTGGACTTTTGCCACTTCGAATCTTCCAATCGACTTTTCTCAGATCCCCCTGGATAATCCTGCCGGACAAGTGCTTGCCTCGGTGCCGGGGACCGAAGAGGCGAAGGATGCTGTACTCATGGCTCAGATTCCGACTACGGTAGTTGTGAATCCCACAGCCGCTGCGGCACAGGCGAAAGTGACCTATGACGGGACTCCTCACTTCGAGCCCATCGCGGGAACATCAATGCTGTATGCCACGAATACGATCCAAAAAGTCATTCTGGTAGACGACCTCTACTACCTGTGCCTTCAGGGAGTGTGGTTCGTTTCAGCAAGTTCCCAGGGTCCATGGCAAACTGCGCAGTCCGTGCCCCAGCAGATATACATGATTCCGCCCAGTTCCCCGGTTTATAACGTCACTTATGTAACTCAAACCATGACTTCTGACGGGAATGTGCAAGCCAGCTACACGGCGGGTTATATGGGAGTTTTCGCTATAGGTGCCCCTGCTGGAGTCGTCATTGCAGGAGGCACTGGCTACTACTACCCGCCTTATGTAGCGTATCCGGCCTATGGCTATCCTGCCTACCACCCTTATCCGTCTACCTATGGCGCAATGGCTTACTACCACACGCCGACCGGAGCGTACGGTGTCTCGCAAACGGCTTACGGCCAATACGGATCGGCGACGAGAACAGCTTCCTATAACCCGTACACTGGAACATCCACACGGACGGCTTCAGCTTCCACGGCTCATGGTAGTGCCGCAGTTGGTCAGGCGTACAACCCTTATACCGGGGCTTATGGCGCTACGAAACAGGGTTCCAATGCCTATTCACAGTGGGGCAGTTCCGTCGTCACGAAGGGGAACCAGAGCGCATATACGCAGCACGAGTCGACCGCTGAGGGAACTGTCGGTTCAGTGAAGACCTCCTCCGGCGGGAAGGCAGCCGGCACGACTACTTCGTACGGCACCACCGCTGCGGGCAAGAATGCGAGCGGCGACCTGTATGCCGGCCATGACGGCAATGTTTACAAGAATACGGGCAGTGGCTGGCAGAAGTATAGCAACGGTAGCTGGAGTAGTGTGGAGAAGCCGACCACACCGACGAGCACAGCGCAAAACAAGCCGACAACGAGTCAGGAAGCCGCTGCACAGCAAAAGGCACAGGGGTCTGAACAGCAACGGTCGTCTTCCTCCGAGCACTCGGGAGGAGGCGAACAGACGCAAGGATTGCAAAGTGAAAAGCAGAACCGGCAAAGGGGCGAACAATCGAGCCAGCGTTACTCGGATTATCAACGGTCCAGCGGTGGATTGGGTGGTGGTGGAGGTCGTGGTCGACGTTAGGAATGAATTCAGCAGCACTACCGGCGATTGAGGGCAGCACGACCATTAGTGGTGAGCGACACGAAAATGTTCGCCCACTTTATTGCTCTGTTGCAGCAGCCACATGAATGTTGACTCTTCGTTCATGGTCCTTTTATTACTTCTATGCTGAACCCGAAACTGTTATTAGTTTTCTGAACCATGAGGTGCAAGCATGACAGTCCGAGACTACTTCCGCACACGTCAGTCTCAAGTCATTGTTGTTTTGGCTGCACTCGCTGTGACCGCCTTATTTTGGACGGCTGTTACCATTCTACGTCCACTGCCGCCGCACACACTGGTCATGGCCACCGGCCCTGAGGGAGGCACTTTCTACGAGGCCGGTTCACGGTACCGTGAGATATTTGCGCGGGCAGGCATCGAGCTTAAGCTTCTGCCGACTGGGGGATCCCTTGAAAACCTCGCGCGATTGCGGGATCCGCGGTCGAACGTGGACGTAGGTTTTCTACAGAGCGGCATTACGAGCAGGAAAGAGGCGCCCGGTCTCGAGTCCCTCGGCACGATCTTTTATGAGCCTCTGTGGTTTTTCTATCGGGAGGAGATAATAGGGGGAAAGGATCTACAGAGGTTACGGGATAAGGGAATAGAAATCTTTCGTGGCAAGAAAATCTCGATCGGGCCGGAGGGCAGCGGCACTCGGGCGCTGACGCTCAAACTGTTCGCGCTGAACGGGATCGACCAGCATTTCGCCACCTTGCTTTCACTAACTCCCCAGGAATCCGGTGATAAGCTGCTTCGAGGAGAGATCGACGGAGCGCTCATGCTGACCTCCTGGGACGCCCCCGTGGTGCAAAGGCTCCTGACCGCAAAGGGCATCGAGCTCGCGAGCTTCCCCCGAACCAATGCCTATATCGCGCTCTATCCCTACTTGAACAAGGTCGTACTGCCGGAAGGCGTTGTCGACCTGGCGAGGAACCGGCCACCCACGGACGTGATACTGTTCGCGCCAAAGGCGAACCTCGTGGTGCGCAGGGATCTGCATCCGGCACTCAAGCAGCTCTTACTTGACGCAGCGGAACAGATCCATTCCGGACCGGGGATATTCCAGAAGGCCGGACAGTTTCCGGCCGCAGAGTCAATCGACCTTCCCTTGAGCGAGGAAGCGCGTCAGTTCTACAAATCGGGACGGCCTTTCTTTCAACGTTACCTCCCCTTCTGGCTGGCGGTGTTGATGGAGCGACTGGTGGTACTGCTTATTCCGGTGTTGGGTGTGATCTATCCTCTGATGTCGACATTGCCGACTATATATAATAAGGCAATGCAGCAGCGGATCTACAGGTTATACGGTGAATTGAGGTTCATCGAGCATGACCTAGAAGCCCGTGGTGCCGGACAAAACATGAACGAACTGGTCGAACGGCTGGACCGGCTGGAGGAAAAGGCGAATCTCCTCCGAGTGCCGGTAACCTTCGCAAACATGCAGTATACGTTGCGTGATCACATCGTGCTGGTCCGCGAACGGTTGAAGAGGCCCACGGGGACGCCGACCGCAGATTGACTTTATAGTCAGCAGGACTCCTCAAGACGAGGAGAAAGAGTCCAAATGGCTCAAGCATCTACCGAGCCGCAGCATGTATCTCAGGGAGTCAGGCGGCTAGGCCAGGAAAGTAATCGTGGACGGTTCCTTTCGAAAGTTCGATGAGTTGAAAAAGGGCAAAACGGTGATGATGGAGGTCAATCAGACGATAACGGTTGAGGTCCCTCTGGGTCTGGGCGATACGTTGAATGTTGGTTTGGAATTACCATCGGTGTGGCAAACGAGGGAGTTTCATGTTGAAGAACACGATTACCTATACCTGCTGTGGAATCCTCATCGCTTTTCTTGCATCCTACGGCATGACCTTGGCGGGAGGGACAACAGATGAGCCTGAGTCCGATTTTGGCGGGATAACCGTTCGCTCGAATTGGTTTCGGTCGGGAGCCGTTAAGCTCAAGAATGGTGAGTATGACGAGCCCGCCGCCCCCGGATCTGCTATTACAACGGTTGTAAAATTGACCGACTGGCGTGCCTTTGGGAAGGTGGATGGTCGGGATGCAGCAGCGGTCGTCCTGGTAACGGAGCCCGGAGGCAGCGGCACATTCTATGATCTGGCGCTGCTTTTCAAAGGGAAAGGTGGATGGGTCAATGTCGACAACGTTCTCTTGGGGGACAGGGTAAAAGTGCATGCAGTCGACATCAGGGATAATGAGGTCGTCGTAACCATGACCAATCATGGTCCTGGCGATGCCCTGTGCTGTCCCTCGCAAGAGAAGACGAGGAGCTTCGCAATAGAGGCTGATCATCTAGTTGCTCAAGATGAGGAGAATAAAACTGGCATTCAAGAAAAGGGGATCGTCGGCCCGGTTTGGAAGTGGGTCGGGACCCGCTATCATGACGATACCGCGCTGACTCCTCCAGCGGCCGCGGCCGGCTACACCATTCAGCTAAGTCAGGACGGGACAATCCAAGTCCGGGGGGACTGTAATCTCTGCGGCGGCTCCTTCACCATGAGCAACGGTAAACTTGCTATCACGATCGCCTATTCCACCTTGGCAGCTTGTCCGGAGGGTTCCCTGGAGGACCCGTTCGTTCGGGACCTGAACAGCACGAGTGGGTTCCTTCTCAAGAACGGGAGGCTCTTTCTTAATCTAAGACACGATTCGGGCACCATGGAATTTCGTGAGAGTCAGAATAAGAGACGATAATTTTATTACCATAGCACGAGGATATTGTATTCATCGAGAGGCATGAATGTTCTCTACGAAGCGGAATTTTGCCGCAGAAGAGGATGTGGGATGACGCAGTGAAAACCAGCAGAGTGTTGCGGTATTCATGTCCGGGAATTGCCGCGTAGCCTGGTATGGCAAATATAGCGAATGAAAGGAAGCACTGGATGGGACAGCCGGAATATCAATGAGAAACAACAAGGCTGATTCAGGAGCTCCATCACTGCGGTCTCCGACGCGGAAGATACTGGTAGTCGCCGTTCGAGCATTGTCCTGGTTGGTACTCCTTCTAATGACAGCGTGGGGGACTCTGGCCGTCTTCTATTCTAATCTCCCGGCAGGCATTCGTCCGGCGGCAGCTGCCATCTTCTGCATTGTATCAGTGGCGTGGTTTATCCTGGCACGCCCCCGTCGCAAAGCCTTTCTTGCATATCTGGTTTTCTTCGGGGCGCTGGTGCTGTGGTGGCTTGCTATTCCTCCGTCCAATGACCGGGACTGGCAGCCTGATGTGGCGGTACTCCCCTATGCGACGATGGCAGGTGACCTGGTGACGGTCCACAACATCCGCAATTGTGACTACTGTAGCGAGACGGACTTCACCGTTTCTCACTATGACAGGACCTTCGATCTCGGCGCGCTGCACAGCTTGGACGGTTTTCTCGTTTACTGGAGTTCGCCGCTCATCGCGCATACGATGATGAGTTTTGGCTTCGATGGGGACCAGTACGTTTGCATCTCCATCGAGACGCGGAAGAGCAAGGGGCAGAACTATTCGGCCATAAAGGGATTTTTCAAACAGTATGAGCTGGCCTATGTGGTAGCCGACGAGCGCGATGTTGTTCGTCTGCGTACCAACTACCGCCATGAGGATGTGTTCCTGTTTCGCCTCAAGGTGAAACCCGATACCATCCGCAAGATCTTCCTCGATTATCTAAGAGAAGTGAACCGGTTTAAGGAACATCCCGCATGGTATAATGCGTTGACCAGCAATTGCACCACCGACATCCGGAGGCATACGGCGCCCTATAACCCCAATGCCAGGTGGGACTGGCGGGTCATCGTCAACGGCTACGTGGACGAGTTCATGTATGAACAGGGCATGCTCGACCGGAGTTTGCCGCTTCCGGAACTGAAACGGCGCAGTTACATTAACGAGAAGGCAAACGCGGCTGACAGCGTCACGGATTTTTCGACTCGTATCCGGCAAGGACTGCCCGGGATCTGAAGCGCAGTCGATCATCTTCCGGTGATTTCATGCGTTCTATGAAAAAACAGCGGCGAAATGTATTCGCTGAACCAATATCCTGAGGAGGTAACTTTATGAAAAGATTTGCGTCCATTACACTGCTGTGCATGGTTTTATCCTGTTGGAACGCGGCCTTCGCCGATGACCAAATCCCAATTGTCCCACCCGCAGACACGAAAGAAGCGAAGGTGCTCAGTCTCCCTTACGCGTTTTCCAGTGAATATTTCGGCGTGGCGGTCGGCTATGTGTACGCCGTCGTCGGCGAACCCCAGCCGCAATCCGCTATCCTGGCCACGGTCATGGCCGGGACCAAAGGGTCAGCCATGGTATTCCTCATGGGGCAGGACCTCCGGTTGCCGGGAATTGATAGGCTATTCATAGACCCCATAGTTTCCTCAGGATATTTTAGTGATGCCACCGCCTATGTCAATGGCAACCCCCAATTTGCTGGCCAGCAGGCCGGAAGCAACAATTCCAGCGCGCAAAACTACATCACGGGATTCGGCTGGGACAATTTTGTCCGGGCCAATTTCAAATTCCTGCTGCCGATCGGCAACGGCAAGGACCAGATAGTTAAGGGTTATCGCCTCAAGGGCGGGCTGCTTGAGTCCGGCGAGAGCGGCGGGACGTCCTGGAACCCTTTTGAGAGTGGGAGAACCTTCCTAGAGGTAAGGCCGTTCTACAGATCCCAAGTGGTCAATAGCAACGTCGAAGTCTTGCAGCAGAAGACCAATGGCGCTGATTTTTCCCTGTTCTGGGACAACCGGGATTTTGTCCTCAACCCCTCCCAGGGCAATTCAGTGCTGATGAAATTGTCCCGGGATTTCGGTGCGTTTAACAGCTCAAACCCCTGGACGGTCTATACAGGCGAAATAGACAAGTACTTTTCGCTTGGTCCGTCGGACACGTTCCGTCAGCGGGTCATCGCCCTTGATGCGTGGACGGCATACTCTTCCTCGTGGGATCTCCAGCCAAACGGCACGGTCATTGACCGGCCTCCGACGTTTGCCGGCGCCACGTTGGGTGGCTTGTTTAAGATGCGGGGCTATGCAGCCACTCGCTTCAGTGACAAGGCCGGCGTCTACTACAGTGCCGAATATCGCATGATTCCGGAATGGAACCCCTTCAATAACTGGCCCGGCCTCCAGAAATATGTTGGCATTCAATGGATACAGTTCGTTCCTTTCGTGGAGGCCGGTCGGGTGGCCCCGGAATGGAGCCCGAACACGCTCAACGAAAACATGAAGTTTGACGGCGGTATCGGGCTTCGCGCCATGGCGAAAGGGATCGTGGTCCGGATCGATACCGCCTATTCCCGCGAGGGCGGATCCGTCCAGATGATGGTCAGTCAGCCGTTCCAGTTCTAAATTGAGGGCACGATGGATGACAGATTTCGTATGAAATCGTTCTTTCGCACATGGGCTCCGAAGCTTCTTCTGATTGCCATTGTTCTTGCCGGATGCGCCGCACCAATCGGCGTCACCAAGGTCGGCACGCAGGAAG